>FLNU01001404.1_pt1 | contig 11080 bp, 12 predicted proteins | sample 1140361 | NCBI WGS metagenome assembly FLNU01 (sample SAMEA3878206, study PRJEB12797) | bioreactor metagenome | biome: Moose rumen | place: Sweden | collected 2011-10 | reverse complement strand
ATGCAAGTTGTATCGTCGGGAATTTATTATAATCCGGTTTTTCAAAATCTAATCTTGCAATTTCGCTAAAGCTGAAGCTTTTCGATTTTATTCCTTCAAAACGTTCAGGGTATGTTATAGCGTATTGTATAGGTATGTGCATGCTCGGTAATCCAAGTTGAGCAATTACGCTGCCGTCCTTGTATTCTATTGCGGAATGAACAATACTCTGAGGATGAATAACAACATCTATGTTTTCATAAGGCATATCAAAAAGATGGTGAGCTTCTATAATTTCCAGTCCTTTATTCATAAGGGTTGCGCTGTCTATTGTAATTTTTTCCCCCATATTCCAGCGGGGGTGCGCAAGAGCTTGTTCGACTGTCGCTTGTTTCATCTCTTCAATAGTTTTATGCAAGAAAGGACCGCCACTTGCAGTTATTATAAGCTTTTCAACTTGTGAACGGTCTTTTATGCATTGATGAATTGCACAATGTTCACTATCTACAGGAACGATATTAACACCATATTCCCTAGCTTTTTTCATTACAATATCTCCCGCCATAACAAGTGTTTCTTTGTTGGCAAGAGCTATATCAATTCTGTTTTCGATTGCTTTTAGTGTTGGTTTTAGACCAACTTTCCCTGATACAGCTACAAGAATTATATCATTTTCCGGATTAGAGCAAATTTCTTCTAATCCTTCTTCTCCTTGTAATATCTTTGCGTCGTGATTCCCCTGTAAGGACTTAGAGTCGCAGGTACTTGATATATATTTGGGCTTAAATTTTTCTGCTTGTTCTTTTAATAGTTGAATATTGTTTCCTCCAGCAAGAGAAACTATCTCAAATTTGTCCGGCAGTCTTTCTATAACTTCAAGCGCCTGTCGGCCTATTGAACCTGTTGAACCTAATATACTTATTTTCTTTTTATTTAAACTCATTGCTTAACTATTATATCAAAAAATACTATTCGATGAAATTTTTATGTTTGCAAAATTAATTCTTTATTTGACTTTTCTTTGCGGCTGCAAGATTTAACTGGTAATGCAAAATGGAAGTTCGAACCTTTTTCTTCTTCGCTATCGCACCATATAGCACCTTTGTGTGCCTTTATAAGCTGTTTTGCAATAGGTAATCCTAATCCTGTCCCGCCAACTTTTCGTGTTAATGAATTTTCAATTTGAGTAAATTGCTCAAATGCTTTTAAAAGATTTTCAGGTTTAATTCCTATTCCTTCATCTTTAACACTTACAATTACATATTCCCCTTCAAGTGGTTTAATTTCATCTATAAAATATGGATTAACGGATATGTCACGAGCATTTTTAAGTTCAGACTTTATTTTTATACTTTTACCTTGAGGTGTAAATTTTATTGCATTAGAAACGAGATTTGTAAGTACCTGTCCCAATCTTTGGGAATCTGCATAAATTTCAGGAAGATTATCTGCCTCATCTAAGGTAAAATCTATATTATTTTCTTTGGCAACGCAATCAAAATTATTTTTAACGTTTTCTATAACAGAATGAATGTTTATCAATTTGTAATTAAAGTCCATCTTGCCTGCTTCAATTTTATTAATATCGAGTATATCGTTAATAATATTTGTAAGATTATCAACATTTCTTTTTGCCATATCTATAAATTTTGCCGCATTTTCGGTTAAAGAACCGCATTTGCCGCTAGAAAGTATAGAAAGAGCATTTTTTATCGGAGTAAGAGGTGTTCTAAGTTCGTGAGAAACAATAGATATAAATTCCGATTTTATACGCTCCAGCTTTTCAAGTTCAGAATTTTTCTCCATAATTTCTCTATATAAGCCTGCACTTTTTAGCGGCAGTGAAACTTGTCTAACAATCGTTTGAAAATATGCCGCATCGTCACTTGTAAAATGCTTTTGCTTAAATATTTCTATGCAGCCAAAAAATTGATCTCCCAAGTCAATTGGTGCAAACATGTTATCGTATTGAAAAATAGAAAAAGTAAATTTTTCGTGTGGGTTTTTAATATTTTTAATAACTTTCAAATTTCTGTCGTCTATTTCAAAAGGAATTTTTTTATTTTCAAATAATGATTTGTAGTTTAAAATAGCTCTAAATTTCAATGCATTTATAATTTCTTCTGATATGTCATAAAGAGAGTTTAAGATTAAGACCGGCTCGTTTTCAAAACCAAAAGAAATTGTACTTGTTAAATCAAAGCTTAACGATTTATCTAAACCTTCTGTCATGTATTCAAGAAGTTTTTTTGTGTCCAATGTACCTGAGAATTGTGAACTCGTATTGTATAAAACGTTCAATTTATATAAGCTATCAGCAAGATCTCTGTTTTTTACGTATAATTTATCAATGTTTGTCTTATTTTGAATAGAGGAATTAAGCATTAAAATAATAAAATTTTCTGAAAATGAATTTAAAATATAACTATTTATCGCTCGTGAAATTTCATTGTTAATTTCATTTCCTTCAGTAATAAGAAGTATTTGTGCATTTTCAATACGTGATTTAATCTTTTTTATTATAAATTCAGGACTGAGAATTTGAATGTTTTCGTCCACAATAAACAAATCTGGAGTTTCCACTTCTATTAAATCCAGAATAGATGTTTCTGTGCAACAAGTGTTAAAATTGTGTTCTTTTTCAATTATTTTTTTATATTTTTTTATTATCGATTCGTTTTCAGTAATTAATAATATATTCCCCATACATAATATTTTAAAGGGTTTTGGAGTTTTGGCAAATAGGTAAAAAATGTTACAAAATATAAATTTCAGATGATAAATTTTTACGATTTTGACATTTTTAAATCGTCGAAATTTACTGAAATAAACTATTTCCAGATGTCAATATGGGTAATTTTACGTAGGTAAAACTACGACCTTTAAAATTTTTTCAAATAGTTTATACTGAATGTGTTGGTCGGTTAAGGCTCACGCTCGGAGGAAATAAAAGCCTCTAAAGATTTTATTCTTTTGATAGCAAAGCTGTTTGCCGTATCCTACCGTTAGGGAGAAGAGTATAGAATGGGATATATTCACTGCTGCGGGGGATTGCATAAAACCAGAACTTTTATGCTTTCACCGCACAAAAATTTTGCTGTATGTGAGTTGGATGTTTTAGCGAAATGTCCTGTTTGCGGGAATTATGTCGTTCAACTTACAAGAGTAAGTATAGATGATGTTTTAGATTTTAAACGGTATGTAAATCTATCTGCAAGAAAATTTTGGGAAAAAGTCAAATCAGAAATTATTTACGAAGAAAAGTATATAGATTATTCCACACGGAAAGGAGGAACTTTCTATCTTAATTATAACGAATTTGGTGTAAAAAAAAGGTGCTACTCAAATTTGTCTAATCTTAAAATAGGATTAGAACATTTCATATAGGTTATTACCCCCATTAATTGAGAGGGGATTCCCTAAATCTCTCTACTTTTCCCCTCTTTATTTTTTTAAGTGGAAATATTATTAAACAGTTGTCATATGAGTTAATGTAAGATTATAAAAATATAATCAGAATCAGAAGGAAGTATGATGAAGTTATCACGCAGAGAAAAAGACGTGTTAACTCTGGTTGCCTGTGGGCTTGCTGATAAACAAATCGCAAAAAAGTTTAAAATTTCTATACGAACAGTTCAGAAACATGTTTACTCCGCAATGCTAAAACTAAAGGCAAGTAGCAGGGTTCATGCAGTTGTGTTATACATGCACCACAATCCCAAATGGAAAATAAATAAGAGAAATATTTCATTATGAAAAGAATAGTTTTACACTGGACTGCAGGAAGGAACTACCCTTCCTCTTTTGAGAAGCAGTTTTATCATTACCTAATTGATAAGGATGGGAATGTATTTGAAGGCAATTACTCTCCTGAGGATAATTTAGATTGTTCCGATAGTAAATATGCAGCCCATACTGGTGGAGGAAATACAGGTTCAATAGGGGTTGCAATGTGTGCAATGTCCGGATTTAAATCCGCAAAAGAAGTTGGAGTTTTCCCTATAACACTTGTACAGTTTGAAGCTTGTATGAAATTTTGCGCTTCTCTTTGTAAAAAATATAACATTCCAATAAATGAAAATACGGTTATGACTCATTATGAATTTGGACAAAAAAATCCTAAAACATCCAGTTTTGGGAAAATAGATATCACTTATATCCCGCCATACAGCTGGGTTGGAAAAAATGATGTAGGTAGTTTTATTCGTTCTAAAATTCGCTGGTACTATTTAAAAATTTTGAAAGGTTAAAAAATGGAAATTAATTTTTTCGATTTGTCTGGTGGCATAAATCAGGCTTCTACAAAAACAGATCTAGGAACATCGTTGAAAAAGATATATTGGTCTGATGCTCAAAATATAGAAATTTATGATAATAAAGGAATAGTAAAACAAAAAGGAAATAAGTTATTAACATCTCTTACAGAGACCGAATCTATTATTGCTATGCATGAAATGGAAGCTGAAAATATATATAAACTGGTTATAATTACAAATTCAGGGAAAATATATATATATTGTGAATCAGACGAAACTCTTACTTTGGTGAATAAAACATTAACTGGAACTGACGTGAAATTCTCTTCTTTCCTCAAGGGAGTTCTTATTTCAACTGAGTCAGATGAAATGTTTTATATAAAAAATAATGATAATTATGATATTGTTGACTGCAATTTAAGAAATACCGGAGGGAATCCTTTTTATCCGGATTGTATTTCTGTTTATAAAGGTAGGGTATGGTGTTCTGGAGGTTCTACAATTTATTATTCTGCGTTGGGTACTTACGATGATTTTACAACTGCTGAAGATGCGGGGTATATTAATGATTTTCATACCGACACCGCAGATATTATTGGGATGCATACTTATAAGGATTATTTGGCAATATATAAAAAAGAAAGAGTATATCTTTTATCTGGTTCCAGTCCGGAAGATTTTACAGTTATTCCTTTTGCTGATAAAGGCGCTATTGCCAGAAATTCTATAATAAATGTAGATAATAAACAGTATTTCTTAAGTAATGGTATTTTTGCTCTTGAACAAGTTGGGGAGTTAAATCAAATTCGTCTAGGATCAGAAATCTCATTAACTATAAAAACAGAATTTGAAGAATTTGATAAGTCCAAAATCCAATATACAAATGCTTTACATTACCAAAATAAAAGTCAAATGTGGTTTTTCTTTCCATATAAAAAAGATGCATATTCCCATACAATTTGGATAAATGATTATGTTAACAAATGCTGGTATAAAAGAGTTGTACCTCAAGATGTTACATGTTCTGTTGTTTTTCATAATCAAATTTTAACGGCAGATGTAAATGGTAATATTTATATTGAAGATGACGGAAATAGTTTCAACGGTACTCCTATTTCATTTATGTGGAAATCTCCATTTTTATCTTTAAATGACGTTCATCACAGAAAAATAATTGAAGAATTTTATTTTATATTAGACGATTCTTACGATAATAAATTTAATTTTTCGGTTTATAAAGACTACGATAGCCAATATCATGAGGATTTAGAATTAATTTACTCAAGACATTATAATCAACTAGTTTGGGCTGATAATAATTCCCCTGATGAACCAGCTTATTGCTGGGTTAATGACGAAGAAGATATTCCCGTTTGGTCAATTGGTACAGATGTTTTAGAGAAAGCTGAAATTTGCGGAAGCTGTTATTCTGTTCAATTGTGTGTAGAAGGAAGTGAATTAGACGATAACTGTGCAATTATTGGCTTGCAATTTAGAGAAATATATAAAGACGAATAAACAATAATTAAAAACTCCACCCATGTTATAGTACTTAATTTGTAAAATGAAAGGGAAAGAAATGACAGATTTTACAACTACTTATTCCGCTTTTATTCCAGAACTTTGGAGTAAAAAATTAAACACTATGTTAGAAAAAAATTGTGTAATGATGCAGTGTGTAAACAGAAATTGGGAAGGTGAAATTCAACAACAAGGTGATGTTGTTAAAATTATTACTCCTGCTGATGTTACGGTTTCAACTCTAACTACGGATAGTATTCAGTACTCAGCTTTGACTCCTACATCGCAAGATTTAGAAATAGATCAAAAGAAATTCTTTGCTTTCAAAATTGACGATGTAGCAAAAGCTCAAACAAATACTGATATTATGGAAGCTCATTTGAATAATGCCAAAAAAGCTATTGAACAAGTTCAAGATTCATTCCTTCTTGCCATGCATACCAATGTTGTTGCTGCAAATACTGTAGGGACGGAGCAAGCCCCTATTGAATTGTCAAAATCTACAATTTATGAAAATTTCGTTAATTTATCATTAGCATTAAAAAATTCTAATGCTGTATATCCGGGAGTTCGTCCTTGGGTAGTTATTAACCCTAATATTGAAGCTTACTTATTACAAAGCCCTGAATTTATAAGCGCATATAACGTGGCTGATGAAACTTTAAGAGAGGGTTCTATTGGTAGAATTGCCGGCATGGACGTGTTAGTAAGCACTAATTTAACAGAGGTTAATGATAAATATTATGTTTTAGCAGGTACAAATGATGCAATTACATTTGCTTCTCAACTTGCAAAAATAGAAAGCCTAAGAGATAAAGACAGTTTTTCTGATTTAGTCAGAGGTTTATATTTATATGGCGCAAAAACTGTACAACCCAAGGCTTTGGCCAAAATGATTGTAGATGCTTCATAGTTGTTTTTGTTTATTTGTATTGACCTCCTCCTTTACCTCTTCCCGAAAGGGAAGGGAGGGAGTTCAATACTAAAACAAAAGGAGAAGAAATGTTTTTAAAAATCAAAGATAGAATAAAAGAATTGGCAAAGAATGCTGTTTTTATTGCGGAATCAGAATTTGGAAAAGGATCGGGAAATCAAAAAAAAGAAATAGCACTTAATTATATAATTAAGCACTTGCCTTTTGCTCCCCTTGTAAAAGAAATAATTGCTTTATTTTTGTCAAGTTTTATAGATGACGCAATTGAAGCTGCTGTTTTATATATGAATTCTTTGCCTCAAAGTCAAGGAGAATAAAATAATGCAAAATCAAGTACAAAATAATTTTTCATCCGCAGCCGTGATGCCGCAAATAAATTATACAGATGTAATTCAACAGTTGGAAGATGCAATAGTAACAGATGCACAAAGGTTACAGCTTCTTATGCAACAAGGCGTAATTACAAGTGCGCAGTGGCAATATCTTACAACACAACTAGCACAAAAAGCTGATGCACTAAGACAGTGTAAGCAAGCAATACCCCAAGTGCGACCTGTATCTGAACAAATTCCACAGGATTCTCAAAGCCCTTTTGATTTGTTTAACAAAGAAAACCCGGGATTTTTTGATAAATCTGGCAGAGGGGATGTTTTGAATTACATTAAAAATTTAGATGTGGATAAAGATGAAATTTCAAAAATTGCCAAACTGGTTGAAGATCTTGAAAATTCAGCCATTGACGGCTATTTGAAAAAATCTGCACATGAAAAATCTATCAATGAAGAAAATTCTGCAGCAAAAAGCAAATTGACCTCATATGCTCAAAATGCTTCTCAAAGCGGAAATGCAAGCAAGATTTTCACACGTGAAGATATCGGCAACATGAGTGGAGATGAATTTACTAAAAACGAAAAAATTATTATGGATCAGGTTCGCCAGGGACTTATAAAGTAAATTTTTAGTAAATTCTAATAAAATTTCAAGCGGGAATATTAATAATTCCCGTTTGAAATTTTAAATAAAAAGGAGAAAAAATGAATTATTTGGAACTTATAAATAAATGTTTGCTAGAGTTAAATTATAAGCAAATCAGTTCTTTTTCAGAACTTGTTAAAAACGATCATAAAAGAATAAAATCAATATTAAACATAATTAATAAAGAAATCTGCAATATTGAGGGTTGGAACTTTCTATTAAGAAAAAAGAGTTTAACTCTTCCGGCAAAAAATACGGAAATACAAAATACTATTGATGGTCGTATATTGCATTTACTCATAGATGGCGAAAAGTATGAATACGTTCAGGATGTTGTGCCATTTTTAACCGGTCATGCTAAATCTAAAACTTTTTCAGAGTTAAATAATAAATTACTATTCCCAAAATTTGAAAAGAATAAGGTTATAGAGGTTATTTATTATACCAAAAACTCCGTGTCTGATGAAAATAATAATGAAAAAGAAGATTTTGAAAATGCCACTGATGTCTCTCTTATTCCCATGCCTTTTGTTGAGCAATTGCTGGTGTATGGAACTTGTATGAGATTAAAAGGTAATCCGCAGCATATCAAGTTTTCCTACTGGGCTAATATGTACAAAGATGCTTTTTTGAATTTAAAATCAAAAACTTCAGTCTATTCTAATGATGCTCCGCAAATACGCATTCTCAGGAGTTAGAGCAAAAAAAACAGGAAGTCGTTTTCATTCCCCCCTGTTAAGATTTACACTAGCCGAAATATAAATAGCATGATTATTATACAAATTATTTAGTAAAAATACAAATTTTAATAAGAAATGTAACAAGATGAAAAAAATAACAATGCAACAAAAATTGTTCGTCTCTGAATATATAAGGACTTTAGACAAAGAAAGTGCGTTAAAAGCTGCTGGTTATAAAGTTAAAAATTTGAATAATTTTGCTTCTGAACTGTTAACAAAAGAATTTATAATAAACGAAATCAAATCTCAGTTGAAAAAACAGATAGAATCTTTAAGCGTACAAAAGGGTTATGTCGTCCAAAAGCTTTTACAAATTGCGGAATTTTCTTTGGAAGAAGAAGATATTCTTGATAAGGAAGGTAATTATACAGGGAAACGAAAATTACGTGACCCTTCTGCCGGTTTAAAGGCTCTTGAAAGTCTCTGTAAATATCTGGGATTGTCTTCTTCCAAGAATGATGAGAACGATTATCAGGAAGCAAAGATTATTACGATTTCAAATTTAGATGACGAAAAAATATAATGAAAGGTTTATAAAATGAAAGAAGATAAAGAAATAGAAAAAATTCTACTCAATGATGAAAATTACGAAAAGTTTGTCAGTTCAAAAGTAGAAAAAGAATTTGCTGATATGACAAGCGAGAAGGACAAACACATAAAAAAAGTTATTACAAATATAAAAGATGTTCCTATAGATAAATTATTTTCAAAAAATGCAGTTTATCTTGTAATGAATAGAGAAAGCAAAACAAAATCATATATTAATGGTATTCAAGCGGAAGGTTTTTTAGGTTCTGCCGATACCTTAAGGAAAAAAATTTTATCTAAAGATGCTGATTATTTTGTCTGCGGTAATAACTATATAAAATTTTACAAATTAAAAGGTTAGTTGTTTTTATGTGTAAATTCTTATTATTTGGGTCTGAATCATCTCAATCTTTGCGTTATATCCCTCAGTTCCAAAATTATTACAAACGTTTTGCAAAATATTTACAAGATGATTTCTCCAATTTTGAGGACGACATAATTTCATATATTGAAAGCTTTCCTTTCTTCTGGTTCATAGTTTCTTTTGTCGAAAATCAATTTATGGGGTTTGTCGCATTGGATAATTTTGTGGGAAATAATCTTATAAATTATAGTGCAGAACTTACAACGGGTTTTGTTCCTGAGGCTTGGGGTAATTTCACCCGTTATAGCGCAAAGTTTTTTTTAAAAAAGGCTTTTGACGAATTGGGATTATATAAAATCAAGGCAAATATTTTTCCTGATAATTACAGAACTTCTGTTTTATTGAAATCTGCAGGCTTTGAATATGAGACAACGCTTAAGAATGAAACTATACGCAAAAATAAATATCAAGATATAGATGTTTATTCGATTTATAGAACTTATTATTACAAAAGTGAGGATAAATAATGAAAAGTAAAAAAGAATTAATTAATTCATCAATAGTTAATTCTGTTGATGAACAAGACTTAGTTGGCAATATTATTGCTAAATTTGATTATTACGATGACATGCGTCATTCTCAATTATCAGATAACAGATTGATATCTTATTCTGTTTATAATTCTGATATTCCAAGAATTAATGATTGGAACTGTAAAATTCAGCTTCCTGAGATTTATGAACTTGCTCAAACATTAAAATCACACATTATTCAAAATTTATATTCTCATCCCGATGGTATGTTTGATGTGTCCGGAGTTGACTATGAATCTCAAAAATACGCAAATAAGCAAAAAGCGATGCTTGTGAGCGTTTTTGAAGAAATGAAAATTGAAGATGAAATGGAAAAAATTATTGATTCCGTTGTCGAAACCGGTGAAGTGACTCTTTTTGTCGGCTGGGAAACAAAAGTAAAAAAAGTTAGAAGAGCGCTTTCAATACAAGAACAACTAGAATCCGGTTCAAATGCAGCCTTCATTTTAGAAGATAAAGTTGTTTATGACAATGCAAAAGTAAAATTTATTGATTATGAGGATTTTGTTTTCGATAAAAATACTGTTGATAATTGGGATAGTTGTCCAAAAATTTACAGAACATATAAAAGTTTTGATGAAATAAAGTCAAATATTGCAAATAATATGTTGACCCCTGAAAAGCTGGAAATATTGAAAGGAGTGGTGGCAAATAAAAAAAATGGAAGGGATAGTAAATATTCAACTAAAAAAATAGAGGTATTGGAATATTGGGGAGACATTGAATTAGCGTCAGGTGAAGTTTTAAAAAATAAGCTAATATCAGTGGCTGGTAGAAATGTTATTATTCGTTATGAAGATAATCCTTTTGTGATTAATCCTTTTATTCATGCAAATATAATTGAGTGTCCGTCAACCGGTCGTGGAATTTCTCCTTTGCGAGTTGCATTAATTTTAAATAATATTTCTTCAACTATTTTAAACAAACAACTTGATGCATTAGCATTAATGATGAATCCGCCTTATCTTGCACCAAAAGGATGTTTTAGAGGGCAGCAAAATGTTAGTCCCGGCAAAGTTATCGAGTATGATGCCTCATTGATGACTACAATGCCGACACCAATTCCTTTTGATAAAGCAATGACAGGTTGGGACTTTTTAAATTATTTTAAAAACACAATTGAAAGTGCTACAGGTATATTTAAAAATATGGCTGGGAATTTGCAATCTTTTGATCGTACGGCAACCGAA
>FLNU01000331.1_pt1 | contig 11094 bp, 9 predicted proteins | sample 1140361 | NCBI WGS metagenome assembly FLNU01 (sample SAMEA3878206, study PRJEB12797) | bioreactor metagenome | biome: Moose rumen | place: Sweden | collected 2011-10 | reverse complement strand
AAGATACGAAAAATTTGCGATATTTCCAAATTTTTCAGCCACTTTTTTCGTCTCGGACGAAAGATTTTTTTGAGGGGGAAATCAGGGGGACAAGAAGGCTGCCACACACTTCCCTTGGAGACAGGAAATTGACGCCAAAGGGGCTACGCCATTTGGCGCTGTATGGAAACAAAATTCGCGGGCTCGCCAAGCCGCCAGCAATCTGCGGCACAGGATTGTGTCCGTCAAGGTTGCTCGGAGGGTGAGAGAGAATTCCAATAAGGAAGAAGTTTATCGGGATTGGCCCTGTATTCCTTGGCTTTTGAACGTTCTTCAGTTGAAATGACAAGTTCTTTATCTATCGGCAGGAATCGGTCGTGCGAGCGGGTGAGCCTATACACGGGGAAGTTTTACGTGTACCTCACGTCCGCACCGGGTGGCAATTAATGGGTGGGTTCCGTATGTAACCGAAAAGCTTCCTCTTCCTTTGGATATTATACCCGTTTACTCTAACAACATCTCCGGGTGCTCCAGTTCCTCCACCAATTTATCAACCAGCGTGCATGGCTTGTGTGCAGCATAGTTGGTACCAATGTATAATGCGCGCAGTTGTTTGGCAAAGCGCTTTGCCAAGTCCTCGCGTCCATACTGCTGAAGCAACCGGTATATATCGGGATTCCCTTTACAATACTTATAATCATTATCGCCCATCTTCTTGCGGAATGTGTCCTGCAGTTTGTCAATGTAGGCCTCGCGACTTATACCCGTATCAAGGTATTCGAAGTGCAGGTAGTACCATAGTTCGAATGCCTCATTTGTCCATGCACATTGGAAGCCCAACTTGTGGGCTTTCTTGATAGCTTCGTTGAAATCATCGAAGTCATCCTTGTCAAACACTACCCAAACACGGTCAAAGGACATGGCGTTCTTGCGCTCCAATTCTGCTTTGATTTCCAAGGTTCTGTCCACCAAAGCAACGGTAGCCCTACCCTCGCCCTCAATTGTCACCTCACGAACTGCAGAGATACAGTTGTTGATAAGAGCCTCGAAATAGCGCGGTTCTGTCTTCGTTCCTTCGCAGACGATAAGGAAGCGCACGTGCTTCTCTCGTACGTTCTCCTTGCGCTTCTTGGCAGCTTTGGCTTCTTTGCGTACCCACCTCAGCCTTGCGATTTCTTCTTTTCTCGAATATCCCATAGCAACACGTTACTTCCCGATGAAAGGTATTGCTCCATAGCGCCCGCGAATATAGTCTCGTTTGATATCACGGTCGTTGCGCACTTTCTTCCCGTCTTCATCCTTGAATTCCACCAGAGAATAGATGTCGGTTGACTCCACTTTGTCTTTCTCTGCAAACCAAATCTGGTCGCGACGAATAATGTCCAAATCCAGCAAATTGGTGTCGTGGGTGGCAAAGATTAGCTGTGCTCCGTGCCTGTTCTTCTCCGGGTCCATAAACAGGAGCACGATGTTGCGTGTCAGCAACGGGTGAAGCTTTGCATCGAGTTCATCGACTATAAGCGTCTTGCCCCGGTTCAACGTGTCGAATATCGGACCGGAGATCTCTATCACTTTCTTCGTTCCTTCCGACTCCATCTGATTTTTGTGGAAATTGCGCTCGCCTATTATCCGTCCGTTTTCGTTATAAACGTTGTGAGTGGTTATGGACTCAACAAAACTCCCCGTTGCCATATCTTTCTCAAATTGTGCTCGTATCGACTTGGGCGCACTGTCCAAAGCTTCTTGGGGAATATCGACCTTCTTAACCGAGAAACGGGTAAAGCCCAATTGCAGTGTTTGGAAAAACTCTTGAGCCTGGTCTGCTCCATTCAGGTGATCCAAAAACATGCTGAGCGTAAATGCCTCGTAATCTTCGCTGTCGATTCCGGAAAGTACATTGCATTCTCCAAACCAACCCAATACCGAATTGGCCTTCTCTCCCTTCAGCTGGGCTACAAGCGACAAAAAGAGCCGATTGGAGTTTGTCAAATCCTCCTTACCCTGACCCTCCGGGAATCTTTTGGCCGACACCTCGATAATGTCCCGTGAACGCATAAAAAGTTCGTACTCTTTCTCGCCCATACGCTTCTCGTACAGCCATTCGGAAATGATTTCCGTTTTGTTGTATTCGAAGCCGTAGCGGTATAGTACCTCACCTTTGATGAACTGGATTTCGAACAACGTAGGTTGTGAATCGGAGTTTTCGTCCAAAGCAAACGGATCGTAAGGCAGTGCATCTCCCTCGTTCAGCCGGACTGAACGCCTCACCATACTGCGCATGGTAGAGATGGCCTGAATCAAATTACTCTTGCCTCCCGAGTTAGCGCCATAGAAGACTGCCAACGGGAGCAAGCTGTACTTACCCTTGCTGATGACAGAGTCTTTATGCTCCTTGATGGAACTTGCCTCCATACTGAACGTCCGTTCCTGCTTAAAAGACCGATAGTTCTTGACCGTAAAATTTGTTAGCATGTCTCGAAATTTTTGGCAAAGATACATTTTTTATTTGATATGACCAATAATTTATGAGAAAAATTCTCAAAAATCAAACAATTTTAACACAAACGACCAGCAGATAGGCAAAATAATACGAAAAATCGCACTTCGAACGTTTATCTGTGCGCTCCGCTGACGGAATCTTTGACTATCGAATTTTGTTGACTGTTATGAACAAATCATGCCCGTTTCTTGGCGCACCCGGAGAACGTGCATTTTGATGACGATGGTTTTCACACAGGGGCACGCCCCTGTGCTGGGTTATATCGCCCTTGCAGGGCTTTTGTGACCACGCTCGGATTCATGGTGCCGGCACCATTGGGAGATGGGGCAGGCGGAGCATTTGGGATTGCGGGCGGTGCAGACATATCGTCCGTGGAGGATGAGCCAATGGTGGGCGACGGGGATGTCTTCGGGCGGAATGTGTTTGGTGAGGATGCGTTCGGTCTCGAGCGGAGTTTTGCTGTTGCGGGTGAGGCCGATGCGGTTGCTGACACGGAACACATGGGTATCGACGGCCATGGTGGGTTTGTTCCAGATGACGGACGAAACCACGTTGGCCGTTTTGCGACCCACGCCGGGCAGCGAGAGCAGGGCATCGTAGTCCTCGGGCACCTCTCCCCCGTAGTCGGACACCAGTCGCCGGGCCATGGCCAGGAGATGGGCGGCCTTGGCATTGGGATAGGAGACCGATCGGATGTAGGCCAGAATCTCGTCCTCGGTCGTCTCGGCCATTTTGGCCGCCGTGGGGAAAGCATGGAGGAGGTCGGGAGTCACGAGGTTAACCCGTTTGTCGGTGCATTGGGCCGAGAGAATCACAGCCACTATGAGCGAGAACGGGTCGCGATAATGCAGTTCGGGTCCTGCATTGGGATTGTGGTCGCGGAAATATTGGAGGACAGCTTCGTAGCGTTGTTGGAGTGTCATGATTTGTTGCGGGATTTGTACGGTGTCACCGGGGGAAACTATATGCCATGGGACTGGAGACGTCCGTTGACGATGAGGAGGCGCGTACCGTTGCGATAGTACCACACCTCGGTGGGGCCGGCGGTGGTCACTGTGCGTTCGTAGCGATAGGGACGGCCCCAGGAGAGACGCACCTCCTCGGAGGTCATGTCGGCCTCGAGCATGCGCCGGCATATCATCTCCCAACGGCGGTCGGAGATGTCGGGATAGTCGGGACGGGGGTCGGCGGACAAGAGGAAACGGTCGAGGCCGGGCGCCGTGTCCGAACCGGGCAGCGCCGAGAAGAAAGAGTAGCGGAGCGTGTCGCGCGTGAACCACACCCGCAGGGGAGTCTGGTCGGTGCCGAAGGTGACCGAATCGACCCGGACGGGACAGTATTTCCGGGAGGGCGCTTCCTGCGACAGCGAGTCGGAGGGCAGGATGCGTTCGTCGTCGGTACGGAGGTAGAAAGTGCGTCCCCGCAGCAGGCTGTCGGTGAGAGTCACCGTGGAGAGCGGCAGCAGACCGGGAATCCGGGGATGCCAGGCGGTATCGGCCAGGACGGCTTCTCCCCTCCCCGTCTCGTAACGCCACCGTTCGCCCGAGGGCGAGAGGAACTGGAGCCACACTTGGGGCTGTCCCAGCCAGTTCTCCTCGGTGACGATGGCCTCGAATCGCCATAAGGTGCCCTTCCAGTCGCGACGGGTCGTGTCGGAGAGCGACGTTTCGGGATGGAGCACCACATCGATATCGGAGACCGTGGAGACAAAGAGTTTGCCCTGCTGCCAAAGCATGGGTGCCGGATTGGTGACAACGCGGCAGAGTTCTTCGACCGTAGGCGCAGGCTCGGTACGGCGGGCCCAAAGGTCTGTCGGCAGACAGAGCGCGAGGAGCATCAGAACGACCTGCAGCACCTTGCGGCACCACATCAGGACGGGACCCATGCCCCGCACCGTGGCTCCGAAGAGATAGCTGTCGCCACCGTCGCGGATGCCGAGTTTGTGTTGGAGTTCCGGAGCCGTGAGCGGGAAGTTGCGTACCGCCACATTGGCCGCAGGCGCTTGCTTGCGGATGTCGCGGGCGGCACGGGACGAGAAGGGCAGGGTCTCCTCAATGCGGAAGACACGTCCGAAGAAACCGTTCTCAAGCCGGTCGGAGGTGTAGAGATGGGTGTTGACATCGAGTTTGGAGAGGCCGTAGCGAACACAGGGCGTACGGAAAGCCCCCGCCTTGAACAGCGTCACGTCGGGCACATAGAGATAGTCCATCGGGGCGGCGTATGAGACCTCGCCGGAGGTTTCCTCACTGCGGTCGAAGGCGAAAGAGCGCATCTCTCCGTCGATGTAATCCATGCAGACGGTCTGAGGACCGGGGGGAAGCAGACCCTCCGGGTCGAAGGCCAGCAACAGTTCGCGACACTCGTTGTGGACAGCCGTAACGCCCACCCTCGGGGTCACCGCAAAGAGGGAGGCGGCGCGCGCGATGTCGAACATGGGCGACACCTTGACCGTCACCACACGGGCGCGACTCAGGAGGCGGGGCAGCAGCTCCGTCACGTCGGGCTCGCAATCTTTGAGGTCATAGACCCTGGAGCCACTCGCAGCCCTGCGTGCGGGGTCGATATATATGGTGTCGGCCTGCCAGTCTTCGTCGAGGAAGTCGCGGCAGTCGCGGTTCACGAAACACCACTCCGGACAGAAAGGGTCGTTGGGCAAGAGCGAGGTGCCGGTCTCCCCGAGGTCGAGGAGCGTCTCGATGTTGTGGCGGGTGTGGGCAAAAAGCTCGGGATTGCGTTCCACATAGACGGCTTTCTTACGGCCTTGGGAGAGATACCAGAGATCGACACCCATGCCGCCCGTGAGGTCGCAAAGGGAGTCACCCCACACGAAACGCCGTTTCATGCGGGCCGTAATCTCCGAACTGCACTGCTCGGCAGGCACACGACCTGACATGAGGAGCCGAGAGCAGGCATACCATTCGGGCACCTTGTAGCGGAGTTGCCTACGGGCCACAATCTGATCGACGCACGCCGGCACATCGATGCCGGGATAGCGGCGGGCCGAGAGAAGCAGCTCCTCGGGATTGTCGCCGAGATGCCGGAGAACGAACTGAAATTCTTCGTTATTCATGGTGCAAAGGTAATGAATTTTGTCCAAACAACCTGTCAAATCACCCCGATTATTCACAAAAAATAATAAAAGTGGAAAACAAAAACAAGAAAGTAACGATTTTTTAGCATAAAATCAAATTATTTTTCTTATCTTTGCCGTCTGAAAACAAAAACAGGCAAATGACACTCAACGAAGAAATATCCAAGCGAAGGACCTTCGCCATCATCAGTCACCCCGACGCAGGCAAGACGACACTCACGGAGAAACTCCTGCTCTTCGGCGGTGCCATCCACGTGGCCGGAGCCGTGAAGTCGAACAAGATACGCAAGACGGCGACCTCCGACTGGATGGAAATCGAAAAACAGCGCGGCATCTCGGTGGCCACGTCCGTCATGGCGTTCGACTACCGGCTCAAAGACCGCGACTACAAAATCAATATTCTCGACACTCCCGGCCACCAGGACTTTGCGGAGGACACCTACCGCACGCTCACGGCCGTGGACAGCGTCATCATCGTGATAGACTGCGCCAAGGGCGTAGAGTCCCAGACGCGGAAACTGATGGAGGTGTGCCGCATGAGGAACACGCCCGTCATCGTCTTCATCAACAAGATGGACCGCGAGGGCAAGGACCCCTTCGACCTCGTCGATGAGGTGGAGAAAGAGCTCAAAATCACATGCCGTCCCCTCTCCTGGCCCATCAATATCGGAGCCAAGTTCAAGGGGGTCTATAACCTCTATGAGAACAGCCTGAACCTCTACACACCCTCGAAACAGACCATCACGGAACGCGTAGCCATCGAACTCGACGACCCCGAGCTGGACCGTCGCGTGGGCGAAACAGATGCCGCCAAACTGAGGGAGGACGTGGATTTGCTGCGCGGGGTGTATCCCGACTTCGACGTGGAGCCCTATTTGGCCGGACAGCTGGCCCCCGTCTTCTTCGGGTCGGCGCTGAACAACTTCGGTGTGAAGGAGCTGCTGGACTGTTTCTGCGAGATAGCCCCCTGTCCGCGTCCGGTGCAGGCCCTCGAAAGGCAGGTGCAGCCCGGGGAGGACAATTTCACGGGCTTCGTCTTCAAGATACACGCCAACATGGACCCCAACCACCGCTCGTGTATCGCCTTCGTGAAAGTCTGCTCGGGCAAGTTCGAACGCAACGTATATTACAAACACGTACGTCTCGACCAGAAGATGAGGTTCTCGGCCCCCACGGCCTTCATGGCCCAGAAGAAAGAGGTGGTCGATGACGCTTTCCCCGGCGACATCGTGGGTCTGCCCGACTCGGGAGGAACGTTCAAGATAGGCGACACGCTCACTGCCGGCGAAAACCTCCACTACAAGGGACTGCCCAGCTTCTCGCCCGAGATGTTCAAGTACATCGAGAACGCCGACCCCATGAAAGCCAAACAGCTGGCCAAAGGCATCGACCAGCTCATGGACGAAGGTGTGGCCCAGGTGTTCACCAACCAGTTCAACGGACGCAAAATCATAGGTACGGTGGGGCAACTCCAGTTTGAGGTAATCCAATACCGCCTGGAACACGAGTACAACGCCAAATGCCGCTGGGAGCCCATACGCCTCTACAAGGCGTGCTGGATAGAAAGCGACGACGGGGAACAGATGCGCGACTTCAAACGCCGCAAGATGCAGTATATGGCCACCGACCACGAGGGTCGCGATGTGTTCTTGGCCGACTCGGGCTATGTGCTCCAGATGGCCCAGGAGGATTTCCCCCACATCAAATTCCACTTCACTTCAGAATTCTGACAAAAAAAGACAAGGCTATGGAAAAAATTTGTTTCATCATCGCCATGCATGCCGAGGCTCAGCCTCTCATCGAGAGGTACGGCCTGCAGCACATCCAGGACTATTTCGGCGAACTGCCGACCGAACTCTACCGGGGTGTCATCAACGGCAAAGAACTCAACATCGTGCTCAACGGACGAATGAACGGCTTGGACCTGATAGGGTGTGAAGCCGCCACACTGACGACGGAAGCCGCCATCATGCGTCTGCGGCCCGACATACTCATCAACGCGGGAACCTGCGGAGCCTTCAAGAGCAAAGGAGCCGCCATAGGCGATGTCTATCTCAGCAACGGCCCCGTGATGTTCCACGACCGTCGCGTGGGTGAAGAAGGCGGATGGCACGACATGGGTGTCGGAAACTATCCCACGGCAGATGCCCGCCAGATGGCCAAAGACCTCGGGCTGAAACTCGGGAAATGCACAACAGGCTCGTCGCTCGACATGACCGACACCGACCTCAACATCATACTCCGCGAGGGCGGCGAACTCAAGGACATGGAGGCCGGAGCCATCGCCTACGTGGCCTCGCTCCACAAGGTGCCCCTCATCTGCGTCAAGAGCGTGACCGACCTGGTCGATGGCGGACGTGCCACCGAAGAAGAATTCCACGAAAACCTCCACCGCTCGAGCGCAGCCCTCAAGGATGCCTGCACCAAGATAGTGCAGTACCTCATGACGGAACAGCCCACGCTCTTCTGACCCCCCCCCTTACAGCAGCGCGGGAAAAGTCACCTCCTGAACTTAATCAGGCCCACATAGGTGAGCAGGACCACGTTCATGAGGAGGGCGTAGATGATGGCCGGAACGGCTATCCTGCCGTCGTTGAAAATGAAGGGACTGGACGCAACGGCGATGGCCTGGGCGGCGTTCTGCATGCCCACTTCGATGACGATGGTGCGCCGTTCGCGGGGAGAGAGACGGGCAAGACGGGACAGACAAGACGCCAGGAAGACAGCCACCAGAAGAAGCAGACCGACACACATCCCGAGGAGGGCGAAGTTGTCGAGGATGGTGTGCCAATGCTGGACAAAAAAATGCCCGCCAGCAACATGAGGGCGGGGAAAGCCAGACGCGAGAGGATATAATCCATCTTCCCGGCAGCAGCGGGGAAATATTTGCGGCACAGAATGCCCAACAGAATGGGCAGCAACATGGTGAGCACGTTCTGGATGAAGAGATTGGCCACCGGCAGATGCACGCCCACAGCGGCACCGGCATAGAGCGTGGTCCACTGCATGATGAGGGGCACCGTGAAGAGCGTGATGACGGAACTGGCCGCCGTAAGCGATACCGAAAGGGCAACATCGCCCTTGGCAAGCATGGAAAAGACGTTGCTCGACGAACCGCCCGGACAACAGGCTATGAGCACGACACCGATGAAAAACACCGGAGGCAGCGAGAATGCAACTCCGACACCCCAGGCGATGAGCGGAAGGACCACCAGCTGTCCGAAGAGACCCGTAAGCATGGCTTTCGGACGACGGAGGATGAGCACGAAATCGACAGGACGCAACGTCAGTCCAAGCTCGAACATCAGGAGGGTGAGTATGGGCAGTACGATAAAAATGCTATTCATCAGACACAGCAAAAACTATTCCCGGGGCATCGGAAAGACGCCTCGGGAGAAGTTAAGGTTTTAAAGTGTTTTACTTGTAGCCGGCCAGACGTGCAATCTTGAGAGGTATCTCGGCATTGTCGTTGTGACCGGTAAATTGTTCGGCACCCACGCCACACACGTAACAGGGCACGAGGCCGGCAGAATGGCCGCCCGTGGTCCAGGAGACGCAGGCTTTGGCATCGATGATGCGCACAGCAGCGGCTGCCATCGGTTCGCTCGAAGAGTAGAGATTCTCCTCATTGGGCATCTTGCCGACAAAGGACTTGCGATAGATGTCCTTGAGCTCGGCCTCCTCGGCCTCGGTGAGTTCGACTTTGTCCCAGAACGAGAAGTCCTGACGCAGCACAGCCTGTACCTGCTCCCAGGACACTTTGTTGCGGGTCTCGGAACGCAGGGCCTGGAAATGGCGGGTGACCTCATCCTTGGAAGCCGTCTGATACTGGAGTATCTGGAGGTTGTGCTGATAGCTGTTGGGCTTGGAGAGCACCAAACCGCCCGTCTCGTGGTCGGCAGTAAGGAGAATGAGCGTCTCGTCGGGATGCTGCAGATAGAAGTCGTAGGCCACACGGATGCACGAGTCGAGCACAGCCACCTCGCGGAAGGCAGCCGCCGCATCGTTGGCGTGGCAACCGAAATCGACCTTGGCTCCTATCTCGTTCATGATGAAGAAGCCCTTGTCCTTGCCGCCCTTTTGGTTGTAGAGGAAATCAAGCTCGGCACGGAGGATGTCGATGACGGTGAGCTGTCCGGGCTTGGCGTCGAGATAGTAGGGCAGCGAGAACGCATCGCGGTCGCTCTCCTGCTGACGCTGGAGGAGGAGCATCTTGTCGGCACGTGTCTTGAGAGAGTCGTAGCCCTCCTTGCCGCGTGCGATGGTGTAGCCTCCGGCTTCGGCTATCTGGTAGCACGTGAGCGTGGAGTCGGCGGCACAATGGATGTCGGAGCCTCCGTAGAAGTCGAAGCCGGCCTCAGCCAACTGGCTGCCTATCTTGTAGTACTGCTTGCGCGAATCGGCATGGGCATAGAAAGCGGCAGGCGTGGCGTGGTTGATGCAGACCGAGGTGGCAACGCCCGTGGGGATGCCCTTCTCGTGGGCCCAAACGGCGATGCTATAGACAGCCGACGAATCGGGTCCCTCGCCTATCATCCCGTTGCGGGTCTTGACACCGGAGGAAAGCGCCGTACCCGACGAGGCCGAATCGGTCACGCCGTGGGAGGAACTGTAGGTGGAAGAGACACCGAGGACGGGGAACTGCGTGACGCAGAGGGGCACACGTCCCCACTTGCCGGGTCCGTTCTCAAGTTCATACTGCATCATCTCCTGGCCGAGAATGGTGTTGACACCCGTTCCGTCGGTGATGAAATAGAAGACATATTTGGCCTTCTTGGGCTGTTCCTGCTGCTGACGGCACGACGACAGTGCGAAGACGGCCGATGCAGCCAGAAGCAGGAGGGAAAGATATCTTTTCATGCTGAATACTGTTATCCTTATATATTATTTAAAGAGGTATATTGCCGTGTTTCTTGGGAGGATTGCTCTGGTTCTTGTTGCGGCACATCTCGAGAGCCTGGATGAGGGCACGGCGTGTGTCGGCAGGCTCGATGATGTCGTCGATGAAACCGAGTTCGGCAGCCATCGTGGGATTGGCAAACTTCTCCTCGTACTCCTTGACGCGCTCAGCCTGCTGTTCGGGGGTCTCCTTGCGATAGAGGATGGAGACAGCGCCCTTGGCACCCATGACGGCTATTTCGGCAGTGGGATAAGCCAGGTTGACATCGGCACCGAGCTGCTTGGAGTTCATGGCGATGTAGGCGCCGCCGTATGCCTTGCGGGTGATGAGCGTAACCTTGGGCACCGTAGCTTCGGCAAAAGCATAGACGAGCTTGGCACCGTGACGTATGATGCCGTTGTGCTCCTGCTGGATGCCGGGCAGGAATCCCGTAACGTCCTCGATGGCCACAATGGGGATATTGAAGCAGTCGCAGAAACGGATGAAGCGGGCAGCCTTCTCGGATGCATCGATGTCGAGGGCACCCGACTTGTCCTGAGGCTGATTGGCCACAAAGCCGACGGTGCGGCCTGCCATACGACCGAAGCCTATCACGATGTTCTTGGCCCACGAGGGTTGAATCTC
>FLNU01001403.1_pt1 | contig 11097 bp, 12 predicted proteins | sample 1140361 | NCBI WGS metagenome assembly FLNU01 (sample SAMEA3878206, study PRJEB12797) | bioreactor metagenome | biome: Moose rumen | place: Sweden | collected 2011-10 | reverse complement strand
TAAAGGTGGGTATCGAATAGAATACGGTGAACTTGCTAATAATATAAAGAAAAAGTATGGTATAGAAATAGATCCACACTTAGGAATAAAAGATAAAATCGGTGAAATTTCTGAATTGTGTCATAATGTGCTCGGCTTACCTATGTTGTCAGCGGTTGTTGTGAATAATCAAAAAGGTGACAGATATTTTCAAAAGCCTGGATCTGGATTTTATTCATTGTATGATAAAATTCATAATACTCGCATAAAAGGTAATCCCGTATTTGAGGAAAAACTTTTAAAAGAAGTTAGAAAAGAAATTCAAAATTGTGATGAATGGTATAAATTAACAGATTATTTAGGGATAAAAGTTGAAGGGATTAGTAAACCAGCAATAACAAATTCGACAGTTCTGACAAATATTATTGATAGTAATTATACTGAGCATAAAACAAAAGTTGTAATGCCAAAGAATAGTGCTTTATTGGAAGAAATAGAGGCAGTTCTTAAAATTTACTATGAAGAAAATGATTGGCTTTCAAATGATATTTATAAAACACGTTTAAAAGATATTATCGGAGCAGATCAATACTCTTCTTCATATACCAAAAAAGCACAAATAACTTCTTATTTCGGCATGACTATATGGCAAGATATTAATAATCCTCGTTCTTTAAGGAAAATTACTGCACTTGGAAGAGAATTTTATTTATCCTTACTAAATAACGATAAAGAGAAAATGCAGGAATTGCTTTTGCAATCATTAGAAACAATAAAATTCGGTCGAGATAATTATGGTTGTCCGGAAAGTGATTCTGATGTTGAACCACCAATATTATGTATAAGAGCAATCCTTGATTTGGAATATATTACATATAAAGAATTTGCGTTTTTGCTATATAGTTTAGCTGATAAAAATAAAGAATATTCAGATGCTATAAAAGAAATTATAAGATGTCGAAATACTAATAGTTCCTTAACGATATCAGAAGAGGCAAATAAATATCAAGACGCAAAACCCTTAATGGCACTCGTAAGATGGGGTTTCCTGAACGAAGAACGTGTCGGTCAAAATACTCGAATTACAATTTCAAAATATGTTAAAAATGCTTATGAAGAACGACTTAATAAATTAAATATCTATAATACAGATAAACAAATAGTGGTTGAAGAATTTTCAATCAACAATGATGAAATAGAAGCTTTTGAAACTCTGCTAGATAATGTTGAAGAGTATCACGATGAAAAAATAAAACAAGCAAGTGTATTGGAATTAGGTTCATCAACATTAAACAATTTAAATAACCGTAACCCCGAAAGTATAAACACAAGAAATGGTAGAAAATATAAAACTGATGCACGGATAATTAAAACTGCCTGCAAGTTAAATAATTATAGTTGTGTTGTCGATCCAAATCATCCAACATTTATTAGCACAAGTGATACAAACTATGTTGAAGGACACCATATTATACCTATGTGCGCTCAAAAAGATTTTGAAATAAACATAGATAGAATTGAAAATATAGCGACTCTTTGTCCTCTTTGCCACAAGGCAATACACCACGCAAATAAAGAATATAAGAGAGAATTATTATCAAAAATATACAACCCTGCAAAGCAAGAAGAACTTAAAAATCTTGGAATAAATATAACATTGGATGATTTATTGAATAAGTATTACTAAATCTTTTTTAATAATTCCAACATTATTTCTTTTGCTAAATTTGAAGGAATACCTTCACCAATTACTTTTCTTATAAATGATTCATTTGCCCAAGCCGGGATATTCCAATCTAAAGGCAAGCTTGACACTATTAACAATTCGTATATCGTCAAAACACGAGGGTCTGAATATAAAGTTTCACCATTTTTTTCGTAAGGTCTGCCGGGGTGTACGCAACAAAGAGAGGATATTACACCATTATTCTGCGTTATCGTTCTGGAAGGCTTAGCCCAAGCCATTCTCCTATAATGATTATGATGTCCAACTATTCTTACACCATTTTCTTTTTGAGGGTAATACACTTTATTATTAAATGCAGTTGTTCCGGAAGGAGTATGTATCATCCATTCAACTTGCTTCCAAGAATGTAACGGCGGATAATGCCATTTTGAAATCTTTTTTGCAGCTTTTAATTTTTTCTCATAGTCAGGAAATTTTTCTAAAGTAAAGTCTAAACCTTCTCTTAATAATGGATCTAAAGAGGGAAGTGAACCAATTGCCTCTTGTAAAGTTATAATTGGTTTCTTTGCAGGGAATTCCCAAGTAATATTTTTATCTTTTTTTACTAACAAGAATATATTTCTTTCTCTCATTTGTGGAACACCATGATCCATTGCTCTAACGAGAGTTTCTTTATTAAAGTTATATTCTGAAGATAGTTCCTTTTTGATGTAATCAGGTATTGAAATTTTTACACCATCTGCAATTATTTTTGTTTGTAATTGTCTTGGCACATTTTCTAAAAATACAAAATCCGGTTTTAATTTCTTTATTACATCTATTGCGTAGTATATTAATTGATTCCGTTCATCAAATTCATATCTATTACCGGCAACACTCATTCCCTGACAAGGAGGTGTTGCAATAACGAAATTACATCTGTACTTCTTTGCTTTTTCTATAATTTGATTTCGTAAGTCATCATCTGTAATATCCCCACATATTATTTCTGTATCAGGATAAACTTCTTGATAAAATTGAGCTCGTTTTTCATCAATTTCATTTGCTAATTTTATATCAACCCCAATATCTTTAAAAAGAGCTTCTGCTATTCCGACATTGGCAAATAACGATACTCCTTTTATTTTAGACATGCTTCCCTCTTTAAATTATTGAATAATTTTTTTACAAACAGTGGAGGAATTCCTTCTCCTATAGTTGAACGGAGAAATGCTTCCGGGGTATTTGAAGGTATGTTCCAGTTTGCAGGTAAAGATGAAACTATCATTAATTCATATAATGTTAATGCTCTTGGATCGGAATATAAATCATATCCATCAGCACTTTTTCCAATAAATCTTCCGGGATGAACATTATTTTGAGAAGAAATCTTCCTATTATCCATTGTAACAGTGTATGCAGGAGTATCCCAATTTTGTCTTTTATATGTATTAAAATATCCTTTAACAAATGTTCCATCTTCTTTAACAGGTTTGTGTTTTTTATTAGCAAAAGCTGAACATCCACTCGGAGTGTATCGCATTACTTCCACCTGTCTTTTTATATGATGAGGTGGATTATTCCATTTTGAAATTTTCAAAGCCTGTTTTTTCTTTTTTTCAAAATCAGGGAACATTTCTAGTAATTCTTCTTTAGAAATATCCTTAATGAAAGGATCTACTTCGGGTAAGTTTCCAATAGCATCTTTCAATGTTACGACTTTATCAGACTTAGGTGGTAAGTGCCAAATGGTTTTAACTGATTTTGATGACAGAAGAATGATCGCACGTTCCCTCATCTGTGGTACTTCATAGTCTTTTGTATCTATAACTGAAATTTCAATATTATAATCTTTTCCTAAAACTTTTTTAATTAAATCAGGAATTAAAATTTTACTATTATTATAGTCAATTTCAGTTTTCAAAAACATTGGTACATTTTCAATAAAAACATATTTTGGTTTTATTTTTTTTACCATTTCTAATACTGGAATTATTAATTCGTTTCTTTTGTCCCCTTTAAGTTGTTGTCCAGCAGTACTCATCCCTTGACATGGCGGTGTTGCCATTATGACTTCAATTCCATTTTTTAAAGATTCTTCTAAGATTTTATTAAAGATATTTTTATCTGTAATATCTCCACAAATCATTTTGGTATCAGGATATATAGCAGAATATAAGTCTGCTCTTCTTTTAACTAATTCGTTAGCAACTTTTACATCAACACCTATTTCTTTTAAATAAGCTTCTGCCACACCAATGTTGGCAAATAATGATAACGCTTTCATCCTTCTAGTCCTTCTCCTTGTTTATATTAACATCAAAACGTGCAAAATGCACCTCATTAAAATTTCTTTACTTTGTTTCTTTTCGGTAGTTTTAAGTAGAATCGATATACCAATCAGAGCAGGCATGGTGATTGAAGTTCCATTGCAGGTCAAAATAAAAATCAGATTCTTCAACATTTTTTATTTTGAAATATGGCTTTGCCAATTCTGTCCGCTTATAACTTTCAAATGCCCTTTTAATTTCTTTTGCAAAGCGGATTTTAAATTCCGGTAAGGTAATATTCAAAGTTTCTCGGGTTCTTTTATTTTTCAAAATCATCTTCAAACCCTCTAATATTGTCAAGTTCAATATTGTATCGCTTGCCGGTTCTATCAACGCAAGTCGCAAAATCTACTGTTTTATCGGTAAACTTGTTTTCCCATAAACAAATCAGTAGTCCAATTTCTTGAGTTTTTAAATTCAAAATCTTTGTCCCGTATAATTGATAATCTTTTTCAATCATATTGTGCTCCTTTCGGTTATTAACATTAATCGATTGCAACTAACATTAAATCAAGCAAATGTGTTGCTATGTAAACATTTGAATGCTATTTCTTGTTTTTAGAGCTAATGTATTTCCTGATATAAGGAGAATTTATGAAAGAAGTTAACGGATACAATATTAGCGAGCAGGAATTTAAGAAAATAAGCAAGTGGGCAGAGGATGTGTATAATATCGCCGTCATTGTAGATTACTTTGTCGGCAATCAGCCGGAGATTGAGGAGTGTTACAATCTTGCTCCGGTAGTTAAAAATTTAAGAAATAATGCAGATTTATTAAACGCATTTTTTATTGATGCAGAGGGGAATAAAAATTAACTCTTCAATCTCATTTCAAACATTGTTCAAAAAGTGTTCAACAGGCTCGCTATTAAGCTTAAAATCATATTTGGATAATTGGTTACTTAATAAAAATAAAACCCCGAAAAACGGGGTTTAAACATCTAAAAATTTGGCACATTATAATCAGATAATGATATGTGTCTAATATTAAAATGTGGTATATTATATTTTTTTAAAACTCTATCAGTATTAGTATTTACTATATTATAGTAATTATACTTTAATAATGGATGTTCAGGGTCTTTGTAATTAGGAAGACACTTTATATGTTCTGTTGTAAAATATGCAGAACCATTGCTATCACCATCCCTAAGATCTTCTAAAACAATATTGTCTTTAATTAATTCTGCAAGTTTTGGTGCAATTTTCATATAGTCATTTCTTACTTTAACAATGAGTAATTTTATATATTCTTCATAGGCGCTATTGGCATCTTGTCTGGCATAAAGCTTTTTTACATGATATTCTTCTCTTTTAGTTTTAAGTCCTGTGATGGTATCTTGGTTTATATCTATTTCTTCATCTATATCTTTTAGTCGTTGGTTTAATTCGGAAATATCTTCATTGTCAGCTAAAAGTATAGGTCTTTGCTTTTTAAGTTCATCTTTTTCCTCTTGTAATAATATTATATTTTGTTCTGCTTCCCATATGCGTTTTGCAAATTCTTCATCTTGTTTGTAAATATCTTTACATTCTTGTATTTTCTGAATAAAAATTTCTTTCTTTTCTTCGATTTTATCTGTCATAAATTTTCTCCTTATTTAAAATTGGTGTAACTAATTCCGAGTTCATATCTTATAAATATCTCAAATTCTCTGTTGTATCGTTCTCCATTGATTAATCGTGTAACATAGGATTCAGATATATTTAGTTTTTGAGCAATTTTTTTTTGAGATATTTTTTTATAGTGCATTGCCGCACGAATATTATTTTCTCGCTTTTTTAGAAACATAAAAAATTCCTTTTGTTTTTCATTTCAATAGTTGTATAATCCTTTAATAATCTCCTTCTAAACGTAATTCTATGAGGGAATCTATCTAAAGAAATATGTAATTCTTTTGCAGTTAATTGCCTACAAGCCTCAATATTTAATTTCTTTGGTAAAAAATAATATTTTTTGAATATTGCATAATATTTTTCCATATCGGGATAATATAATTTTCTCGGCTTGCCAAATTTTGCAACAAGTGCTTTCGGACCGTATTTTACATAAAGATTTCTTTTACGAATAATATTTGCGTAACTTGTTTTGTCATCAGGATTTTGTTTGTTATATTCCTTAATGAATTCTATTAGCTGTTTCCCATATAAACCACGTGTTTGTTTTAGTAATCCAAAAAATTTTATATATTTTTTACGATTATATTCAGGAATATTTTCCAACTCTTCCAATGATAAACTTTTCATTTTCCCGTAGTCATTTTCTGAAAAATTTATATAATCTTCATTGTTAATAAATCTGACAGTTTCATCTTTAACAACAGGTGCTGTTGGCGGTGGCATATAATCTATTTCACAATAGATATATCCTTGTGAGGTTTCTTTCAAAACATTTTCTTCTACTAATCTGTCCAATTTTTCTTGCAATTCTACTTTTGGAGTTTCTGCAAGAGTGAAAATATCATTAAAAGTAAATGTTTTGAGTTTTCTTGCTAAAAATTTAATTTTTTTCATTTAAACTCCTTTCTTAAAAATTTTAGTAACCATATTTAAATCTATTTCCGATAAACCATTTGCCTGTGCTATAATTTCGGATTTATCAATGAGATTGACTATTTGTCTGAACCCAAATTCCATTTTATAAACATAGTCTATAGACTCTGGTGTAAATTTTATTTCAGATATTTCATTTATCATTTGAATTATTTCTTCAGGCTTAAAAGATTCAAATTTTAGAATGGTAAAAAGTCTGTCATATAAATGCTTATATCTTTCTAATTTTTTGTTAGCTAAACCCATTCCAATCATAATAATTGGGGTGTTTGTCCTGTCGTAAATGTCTCGAAGAATTTCTATAAAATCTTTATTCTTTGCAAGATAGTCTATTTCATCAATAATAAGAATTTTGGGTTCGGCTATTAATGATTTTATAACTTGATTAAATAAATCAGCACTTCTTGATGCGGGATATTCGCCAAGTTCCTTTACAATTTCTTCCAAAAGCCATTTGGGAGTCATATTTTGTGTGGCTTGCACATGTACGGCATTATTGTTTGCTGTCCACCAAACCGCTGTTTTACTTTTACCAAGTCCGGGCTCTCCATAAATTAATGCCATGCCGGGAACCCCATTTCCTCTGTTCAGTAAATTATTAGTTAAAGTAACAAAATTTTTCACATTTTTAGTCATTACAAAATTACTTTTCATTTACTTTCCTCCCATACATTTGGTTATATTCATCAGATAATTCGTACTGTTTGAACCATACAAAATCTGCATCATTATCAAAACCATTTTTTAAATGCCACTCGTATCTTTCATATCTTGATTCAAAAATTGGTCTATCCATTGGCGCAGTTTCTGTATTTGTACCTTTTTCAACAATTGGGACAATATTTGTTTCAAGTTGCGGAATATTTTGCCATTCAATTGGCTTTATATTCTCGGTTTTTAAATATTGTTTCAGCTCTTTTATTGTCTTCTTTTCTAATTTTTTCTGTTGATTAATTTTAAATTTAAGTTCTTCCTGATCTTTTACATCCCCAAGATAAGTAGCCATAGGGTGTACAGGCATAACTCTTTTTGCATAGCATAAAAATTCGTTATTTAGTGTATATACTTTTATTTTTGTTAAATCAGCTAAACTGTATTTGATGATTACTCTGCCTCGCATTCCATATAAACTTTCATCATAATAGTCTGCTTTTAGGAACCTTATACCGTCTCTGTTTATAATCCGACACTCTTCGCTCATCATAAGCTCATCAAGTTCTTTAATATTTACTCCGGCTCCTTTACCACTATCAAAAACTTCGCCTATACTTTTGTCTTCCACATTTGGACAATCAAGGCTCCTGTGAAAATCCATATATGCTTCTAACATTTTTGTTAGTTCTTCAAGAGTCGGAATAAAAGCATTATGATTTTCTTTATGGAATTTTTCATTTCTCTTTTTATATGCAGGTTTATCATTGATATTTGCACCTACAAATGACGGCATCAATCTTTCAAACCCATCCTGTAATTCCCTGAAAAATCTTTCTATAACTTTTGCACGAGCATTATATGGTTGAGCAAATACAGGTGCAATTTTCAATTTATCAAATAAACCATTAATTCCACATTCCCGTAAATCACCTGTAAAAAATTTTGCTCTGAATGCTTTACCATTATCCTGATAACAAATTTTAGGAATTTTTCCAAGATTAATAATTGCATTTCTTAATGCAGATGTTATAGCTTGAGTATTTTCTTCAAGCATAATTTCATAACCTACTAAAGCTGTTGATTTCCAATCAAAATAACCAATTAACGTTGGTCTGCATGGTTTACCTGTAAACGGATTTATACATTCAATCGCTAATCGGTGTCCGTCTGCGACTAGTACATCTCCTACATCAAGTTTAGAAATATCTCTTAAAATATATGGTTGCACTTTATCTCGCAATGCTTTTTCGCCTTCACGAGCCAGTATCCATTTATCATAATTATTCCGTTTAAATAATTCTGCATATCTTCTAAATGTTCTTGAGCAGGATGGAGATGGATATCCTCTTTTGTTTAAAATAAATTTTGTTAATTTTGTGGCTTTTCCGATATTCCGTTTGTTTGGTGATAGTAAAAGTGATATAAAAACATTTTCTTCATCTTTAGTTAAATTAACATTTCCATCTTTTTCTCCGTAATCATAATTCGGAATAAGCAATGTGAAATCATTTTTTGTTTTTATTTTCTTATGCCATCTGTAAATAGTACCAATTGAAACTTTTCCAAGTACATTAAATATAATCGGATACATTTTACCTTCGTTATATACGTTCAAAAAATCTTTTCCGGCATCAGTTTTATTTTTAGAAATCTTTTTGTAGTCAATCCATAAGTTGACTAAATCATATCTTGCTAAAGCAATTTGCAATGCCCTAGTCGGAACGGGTTTATTTTTTCGCAAACTTGGTTCCCGCTTTTTCTCAATTTCATTTTTACTTTTCTCAAAGTCGATTAAATTCTGAGTACAATAATCTAATGACTCGACCATAATTTCATATTTAGAGCCGGTAGAACCGTTAACAACTCTTGTTACATATTTATTTTTGCTAACGGCTTTACGCACAGCTCTCGGAGTAATCCCTTGAATGTCTGCTAAATCTTTTACCGTTATCCATTCTTTGTTCAAAATTTACTCCTTTTTTGGGTATAGAAATTCCGCCTTAAACTACACCAAACATTACCTCTAAATCGGTGTGGTTTGGAGTTTATTAGGGCTTTATTTAACTTTTGTGTCGCATGTAAATTCAATTTTTATTCAACATATATGTAAACTTACATGTTGATTTTTATAAATTTACATGCTATATTTTTTCTAAATTATAGATTACAAAATTATATTTGTCAACTAATAGGTTTACAATATGTATGAGAATGAAAAAATTAAAGAAGTTAGAAAACAACTAAACCTCACACAGCAAGAGGTCGCAGACAAACTTGGAGTTTCAAAACAATATTTGAGTAAAGTCGAAAATGGTATGACAGAACTCAGTAAAGAAAAAGTTGTTAATTTTTGCAATGAGTATAAAATTTCTTTTGAATGGATGTTTGGAACTGCGAGCCAAATGTTCCGCCAAGAAGAAGATTATGTGACTAGGATTTTATATTCTGATCAGGACCAAAAGAATTTTCAAATAATATTAGATGCATACGGAATTTATATTGAAGGAATTAAAAATTTTATCGAGAAAAAGCATCCGGATGCGACATTTAATAATAAACTGGCAACTGCTAGAAAAATTTTCTATAACCGTTTTTATAACAGAAGGGTTTCTTTTAATGCCAAAGATATAAAAAAATATTTAGATTATCAATTATCTGAATCTAAAATTCAGAAAGAAATTTTAGATACTTATTACGAAATTTGCAAGCAGGAAAACAAATAATTTATATTCAAATGTCCATTTCTCTTGACAAAAGTCCGTTTTAAAAGGGTATTTCTGCATAAACTTGCTTAATATTTTGCAGAAAATCCCTCAAAATCTGCCTCAAACGGCTATTTAATTATGAAAAATGCTGTCATTATTGACTTCAATTCGGAAGTTGAAATCGGCACGATTTTATATTTTAGGCGGAACTTGGTTCCTCTTTGGTTCCCCTTTGACCAAATGTCCTATTATCTGCACTTTCCCTTAATTCCTGAATTTGCCTAATATATTTAGATTTTAGGCTGACAGTAATACAAAATATCGTTTATGAAATGGAAAATACCGGACAGAAAAGTGACGTTTTGTGCCATTTGTGTCAATTTTAATAATCAGCCTCTGTTCTAAACACAAAGCCACTCTATCCCCTATTTCCCCCTTTATCATTCTTATAAAAACTTACATATGTTTTAAAAATAAACACAACGCAATTATTCCAGCAACAGCAAACCATATAAATGCCAATAAAGAATAATCTTCATTTATTTCGTAGTCTTTAATATCAGAACTATTTAAAAATTTTGTTATTTCCTCTGCCCTTTCAAATGTAATCATATCAAATTTAGTGCAATTATTTAGAACATTTTCAATAATTTTCCCGTCTTTCATAATAAAATTCAAATCATAGCATTCGACGGATTCTATATAGCGATTGTATTTCCCTCCGCGAATTTCTTTTTTAATATGTTTGTCAACTTTAATATCTTTAATCTCAGAAAGTTTAAAAGTGTTTTTATGCTCAGATATTCCAATGATATTTCGGTTTCTACTTACACAAATGTCTTTATTTTTGTGACATTCAAAAGAGTATTTACATGGCTGTAAAAGTCCTATTGAAACTAATATAACTACAAGTGTTAATTCGAATAGATATTTTTTCATATTCCTATTATATCAGAAAAACCAGTAGGCTATAATTTCTGCAATAAATATTCCAAATTCCTAAATTTGTTCTATAGTTTGTAGCGTGCATTTTAATGCACGAATCTTTTAAATTACCTATTTCTGTCCTTTGGTATGATTTAGTTTTTGTCTATATTTGAGCCAAATATTTACCCTTCAAAAGTCTTTTTGCGGACAAAATAGTGACTTTTAACGGACTTCTCGGACTTTTGAATCAACCAACTTCCGACCGCCAAAACTCAAGCAGCAA
>FLNU01001402.1_pt1 | contig 11206 bp, 5 predicted proteins | sample 1140361 | NCBI WGS metagenome assembly FLNU01 (sample SAMEA3878206, study PRJEB12797) | bioreactor metagenome | biome: Moose rumen | place: Sweden | collected 2011-10 | reverse complement strand
GGATTCCCCCCCCCCCCAATAAGGTTAAAGGCTTGTATAAAGCGAATTATCGGCTCTAATAACAAACCTTTTTTTAATTTAATACGAATACCTAAAATACATAGTACTTTAGGGACATTGTCATTTTTGACGGAAAATAAATGTTGAATAAATGGGATTCTTTCGCCAAAAGTATAGGGTGTAATATCAGCATATTTTTTCCAATATTTTCCAAGCCAAACTTCAGAATTCCACGGTTTGATTTTATCTGCATAATGTATTATTACCGGAGATTTTAATGCTTCTTCAATATTTTCTTTACCATATAAACTATAGAAATCTGGTAATTTTTCAGGATTATCGAGATAACGAGTTTTATAAGTAGTCATCATATTATATTTGTAAGGAAAATGCAAAATATGATTATAAAAAGCAATATTTATAATATCTTGATCCATTGAAGGATAATCATTTTCTGATAGCTTCATAAGTTTATCCTGCATATTATCCCTACGGATTTGTTCTAAATTCCACAATGTAATTCCGGCGTTAATGTATTGTGATATATCTTTAATGCCCAATTTTTCACATAATTTTTTGTTACCGTCGGGATGTAATATATAACCTGCGGCTTTAACTCCACCGATATAATTTCCACCTAAATCTGAATTAAAATATTCATTAAGATCCTTTAATACAATAACGTCAGAATCCATATAAATTGCACGTTGGTATTGCGGCAATATTTCTGCAATTTTAAGCCTATAATAAGTCGGCGATGTAATGTGAGAAATTTGCATTTTTTTTGACGCAAACGCATTTCTCATAGTTATGAAATGGATCTTACACCCTTTGTACTTTTTTATAAGATTTTTAAATTTTATAGTATTAAAAAACGAAAATGATTTTGGAATTAATATATATATGTCATAAAGAGTATCAATCTCCTTATTTTCCAAAGCCGAAAGAATTGTCACATAAGTCTGTGACAAGTAATTTTTATCTGTTGCGAGAACTATTGGAATCATTTGCTACCTGCTTTCGTGCAATTTAGTGCTATCAAATTTCCCATAACCAAATCCATATTTTTTGGCTGCCATTTACTCACTCCAGAGCACGAAGTGAATGTCATTTCTCCAAAATATATCTTACCGTCATTTAATCTATAAAAATCTACTCTTACGTGATTAAAACCATTTGATAAATTTTCAGCCAAATAAATCATTTCACTTAAATTATCAGGTTTTTCCATTGTTTTTTCATCAAGCGGATATGTATAAGCAAAATCTTGCTTATTCCAGTCTGTATCATAAAAAGCCATTTTCAGCCCATTGGTATTTCTTTCGGATAAAAATTGAATATATTGTACTTTGCCATCAAAACACCAAAATTTATAATCGTATAAATCTCCTTCACCATTTTCAATATATTTTTCAGCAATGATTTTTCTTTGAATTGGAGAATAATGAAGTTCTAAACCATATTTATACGCAAAATCTTCATTCATCCAATTATTAATTTTCTTGCGAGCATTTTTAATATTTAATTTTGATTTATCTTTTACAATAATGTTATATCCGCATCCATGGTTACATTTAAGAACAAAATCATTTGGTAATTCATCAAAATTAATATCGTCAAAATTATCCCAAACACCGAGCAACGGTATTAGATATTCTTCTCCTATTCTTTCTTTTACCCAATCTCTGACTAAATATTTATCCGCAAGACGTGTTTTTATTGGAGTTGAATCATATAACTTCATCCATTGTATTTTTTCATTGAAAGTCTGCGGATTATTCAAATTTAAAGTATTACCTGTTCGTTCAACATACCAATCAGAAAGAGCTAATGCCCTCTTTTCATCGGGACAATATTTGTGTATTTTATACGTTAAGGCTCTATTTGTATTATTAATATCATTTTGAAGTTTTTTTATTGTATTATTTAAATTTTCTATTTTGCTATTTTGTGCTTCTATGAGATTATCGGATTTTTTAAGTTTAGAATTTAATGTATTCAATTGGCTGTATATATTTTCAAAATTTTGTCTGTATATAAGTTTTTTACTTTTAAATTTAAATTTCAAGCCGAAAAATCTTAAAACTTTATGTTCTCTTTGATTTTTTACAGAGAACAATTTTTCAACAAGGGAAAGGCGATTTAATTTTTTTCTATAATATTTATTTGGATTTTTTACAACTAAGCGAAGTGCTTTTAACTCTGAAGGTGAAAATAAAGACTCATCTATCTCTCCATCTTTATATGCTTGTCTGTAATCTTGAGTAAATATTTTTAAAAACATTTTTTTGAAAGAAATATCAATACGACGCATATTAAATTCATAATTATGGAATCTCTTATATTGGTATATGTATATAAATTTCTTCTTTAATTCAGGATTGTTATTTAAAAATTCTTTTATATAATCATATTCTTCTTTCATACAAAAAACTTTTTCTTTGTTTTTTACGGAAGAATTTGGATTGTCCCTTCTATTCATATAAAAAGGTTCGTTTAAAAAATAAACTCTTTTAGCTCTGCAAAATGTTTGAAACCAAAAGCCATTATCTTGAAAACTTGCTCCCGGTGTTTCATTGTGGCGGATATTATATTTATCCAAAAAAGATTTTTTGTAAATCCCGCTCCAAGTATTCATAATAAAGCAAAAGGGTGTTACATCATCTTGGGGATTAACAACCCTATCATAATATTCTTCACTATGATCCAATTTGTTATAATATAGTTTAAGATTTCCATCTTCATCATGTATGAATCTGTAAAAATCCGCTTTTATAAAATCAACATTTTCTTCCACTGCTTTATCATATAGAGTTTCATACATATCTAAAGCAACATAATCATCCGGTTCAACAATACCAATGTATTCTCCTGTTGCATTATCAAGTCCGACATTCATTGCTTTTCCATAGCCACCGTTTTCTTTATGTATAACTTTTATACGACAATCTTTTGATGCATATTCATCAAGAATTTTTCCTGAATTATCTTTAGAACCATCATCCACACATATAATCTCAATATCCTTCAAAGTTTGGTTAACGATTGATTCCATACATTCTACCAAATAATTTTCAACATTATAGGTAGGAACTATTATACTTACCTTAGGCGACATTTACTGAACACTCCTTTTGTTTTGTAATTGTTTATTCTGTCTTTCTATAAGTTTCTTACTTTTTACTTTGATTTTTAATCCCATAAAAGTAAAAACTTTACGAATTCCCATATTTTTTACCGAAAAAATATTTTCTGATATGGTCTTCAATTTTAATTTTATCTTATCAGTAACTCTAATCTTAATATATAAGGATTTTGCGCTTTTTTTAGCAATTTTATATAATGATTTTTCATAATTAGAAAGAATATTTGACTCCATAACCAAATTTCCGTCCATTTTGCTAATCATTTTGTTAATTCTACTTATACAATCTTTTGGATTTTCTATTTTTTTCTTTCTTAATACAATCAAAATATATATAAACTCTTTTTTATAAAAAGCTTCTATATAATTTTTATCTTTTATATTATTTTTTGTAATCCAATCTTGTATCTCGGAACACCTTTTAAATGGTAATGTATAATCACGTAAAGCGTCTGAAGAATTTTCATCCAACACTCGCCAAAAATAAAATACCTCTGGTGTATAATTAACTCTTGATGCCAGATATACAACCTGAAACCAAAAAGGATTATCCGTCCAACCTGCACCCGGAGCTTCTATAAACCTTATTGAATTATTTTTGATAAATGCTGTTTTATAAATTGCAGACCAAATACTCGGATGATTCAATAACAAATATGGACATTTTTTACCTTCAAAAGTTCCTTTCGGAATTCTATTATCGTTCCAAGTTATTGGATATACTAGATGTTTTCTTTGAGTCTCCAAATTTACATAATATGGAGATTTTGCCATATCCGAATTATTGTTTTTTGCCAAATTATATAATTTTTCATACATTTCTAAATCTATATAGTCATCAGGTTCAACAATGCCGATGTATTCTCCTGTTGCATGATCAAGTCCGACATTCATTGCTTTTCCATAGCCACCGTTTTCTTTATGTATAACTTTTATACGACAATCTTTTGATGCATATTCATCAAGAATTTTTCCTGAATTATCTTTAGAACCATCATCCACACATATAATCTCAATATCCTTCAAAGTTTGGTTAACGATTGATTCCATACATTCTACCAAATAATTTTCAACATTATAGGTAGGAACTATTATACTTACCTTAGGCTGCATTTACTGAATACTCCTTTTTATTCTTTAATTCTTTATTTATAGATTCTATCTGTTGTAATATATAATCTAATTTTATGTTAAGTTCTTTGTATCTATTTAATTCTACAAGTTTATTACTCTTAATTTTTATTTTGATACCCACTATAGATATGACATAATGAACATCAGATTCTTTACATGAAAAGACTTTTCTTAATAAAGTTTTAAAACAAAAAGCTAGAATATGAGAATTGTATTGACACATCTTGAACATTAGCTTAAATAGACTAAAATCTATGTAATCTGCAACTTGATTATAATGTTCTTTAAATCTGCAATATGAATAATTGCCAAGTTTTTTCAAATTATAATCCCTTGCATACTTCATATTATCTAAAATGCCTTTAAATAAATCTTTAGTTTTCTCTTTATTCCACTTAATTTTTTGATGACCACGTCTATATGAATAAGATATTTTTGGAATTCCATAAAATTTGCCTGCTTTTATCATTGCGTTAACAAAAAACGGTGGATCTTGAAAACGCTTGTAGTTTGGATAAAAAATATTGTTATCAACTAGGAACTTTCTTTTATAGATAAACCTGTGATAGCCATAGTCAAACTGGTAGTCTTTATAATCGATAATACCTTCTTGTGGGAAAATATAACCCTGAAAATTTTTCCCAAAGTTTTGCCGTAAAGTATAATCTCTATTAGTAAAGGTTGCAAATTCTCCACCGCAAATTAATACGTTATTTTTAATAGCATTGTTATATAATATTTCTAACACATCTTCTGCGGGATACATATCATCCGGATCAATAAATGCAACGTAATCACCAAATGCAGCTTTTATTCCACGATTTCTGGTTATACCTACCCCTTCATTAACTTTATCTATTACCCTAACCCTTGAATCAATTTGCGCATATTTTTGCATTATGCTCAATGAAGAATCGGTTGAGCCATCATTTAGACATATAACTTCAATATCCTTTAATGTTTGACCTAAAACGCTATCGAAACATTCTCCAAGATATTTTTCCACATTATAAACAGGAATTATAACGCTAACTTTTGGCATAAATTTCTCCTTGAAACTGAATCTGTTTATAGCTATATCTCTCTAATATTCCTTTAATATAACCGTAAATCTTAATTCCACTATATGATTATATTATCAAAAACAGATTATTTTTCTATATAATGTTAAATTTTATTATATAATTTTAACAAGAAAAAATAGCTTTTTTAAAATGTTTTTTTCCTTTTTTAATTTTTAAACCCTTTTGTAATTCTTCTTTACTATAAGATTTATTCAATTCTGATATTGCTTCGTCATTAATAGTAATACCACCTTGCTGTATAAGACGTTTAGCTTCTCCTCTGCTTGATGCAAAAGAACATTTTATAAGTAAATCAAGAATTCCGATTTTTTCATTTTCGAAGTTTTTATCTTCAATTTCAACAGTTGGGATATTTTCACTATCTCCATTTCCACAAAATAGTGCATAAGCAGACGCTTTTGCCTTATCAGCTTCTTCACTTCCATGTACCAAAGAAGTTAATTCGTAAGCCAAAATTTCTTTCTTTTCGTTAATTCTATTGGAATCCCAATTTTCCATTTCTTCAATTTGTTCCATGGATAAAAAGGTTAGCATTTTTATGCATTTCATAACATCGGCATCATCAACATTGCGCCAGTACTGGTAAAATTCAAACGGAGATGTTTTATTTGGATCTAACCAGACAGCACCTTTTGCTGTTTTGCCCATTTTTTTGCCTTCACTGTTTAACAATAAAGTAATCGTCATAGCATAAGCATCTTCACCTGTTTTTTTACGAATTAATTCTGTTCCGGCAAGCATGTTACTCCACTGGTCATCACCGCCAAACTGCATATTACATCCGTAATTTTGGTGTAAATGATAAAAATCATAAGCCTGCATTATCATATAATTAAATTCTAAGAAACTTAATCCTTTTTCCATTCTTTGCTTGTAACATTCAGCTCTCAGCATATTATTTACAGAAAAACAAGCTCCGACTTCACGCAACAAATCGATATAATTTAATTTTAAAAGCCAATCCGCATTATTTACCATAATTGCGGCATCGTCACCAAATGTTATAAAACGTTCCATTTGTTTTTTAAAGCAATCGCAATTATGCTGAATAACTTCCGGAGTCATCATAGAACGCATATCTGATCTTCCGGAAGGATCACCAATATATCCTGTACCGCCACCAATTAAAACAACCGGTTTGTTACCTGCCATTTGAAGTCTCTTCATCAAACAGAGCGCCATGAAATGACCAACATGAAGAGAATCCGCAGTCGGATCGAACCCTATATAAAAACGAGCTCCGCCATTATTTATTAAATCTCGTATTTCATCATTATCGGTTACTTGCGCAATTAATCCTCTTGCCTGTAATTCTTCAAATATTTTCATAACTAACGCTCCTTATTAAAAAACCACCCCTTGGGATGGTTAAACTTAGAATTAGGAGGAGGTGGGATTCGAACCCACGGTACGCTCGCACGTACGACGGTTTTCAAGACCGCTCCGATCAACCGCTCTGGCACTCCTCCAAAACAATTTTTCTTCGTGTATTATTATTCTATATAGTAAACACGTATTGTCAATACTTATTTATAAATCCCTATCAGATTCTTTTATTGGAGCACCTATTACACGTTCAAGTTCTGCAGCATTGATATTATACTGAAGAAGTGTATTGTAATAATCTAATTGCGCATTCAGATAGGTATTTTCTGAATCCTTAAACTCAATAGCATCGCCTAAACCTACTTGATATCTTCTAAATGCCTGATATTGTTGCTCCTTTGCAGCCTGCATAGCTAATTTGGAAACAGTTATACCATCATGAGAATTCATTAAATTTATGTATGCACTTTTTACTTCTAAATAAACATTTTGTTTTTCTTTTTCAAACTCTGCGGTATATTGCTTTAACGTAGCATTTGCTTCTTCAACTTGTTTTTTTAAATACATAAGATTTAATCCCGAATATTGAAGTTGTACCCCGGCAGAATAACCGTAATCTCCATCTATTTCACGTCCACCATACTGATAAGATCCAAATGCGCTTACATTAGGAGTAAACGATCTTTTGGCACTTCTTAATGCCAAATCCGCTGCATCCATTCTTTTCTTTGCTGATAATAAAGATGGTCGAGAATCCTGAGCCGTTTGAATTAAATCTGCGAAATTAACTTGGTATTCTTTAGAATTCAACGTATCTTTAAGAACAACTCCTGCAAGTTCGGGGATACCAACAGCATTTGCAAGTTCTACTGCTGCAAGTTCAAGAGTATTTTTTGCCTTAATTTCATTTAATTGAGCTTTTCCAAGATTGTATTGCGCATATGTTACGTCAATTTTTGCTTTTTTACCAATGTCGTAGTAGGCTCTTGCCTGTTTTAATTGTAATTCGTAATCTTTTACTGTTTCAGAATAAACTTCTTTTTGAATTTTGGCAAAAATCATATTGTAATAAGTAACTTTTACGTTATATATTACATTTTCTATACTAGTTTCCGCATCATATCTTGAAGCTTCATAAGATTTCTGAGCACTATCAGCCATAGCCTTAGTTTTTCCGAAATCAAACAATAGCATATCTGCTGATATATTTGGGACATAGTACATGTTATATTTTTGCGGAATTAACCTTGCCATTGCACCACCCATAGTCATAAACATATCATTCCTTGAATAGCTTACACCTGCAGATAAAGTTGGAAAATAATTTGACCATGCTTGACCGACACGTGATTTATATATTTCAGAAGAACTAAGGGCTGACATAATTAAAGGATTATGAGTAATAGCGAGTTTTATACAATCATCAAGAGAAACTTCATTGGGAATGTCATTATAATTGATTTTACTATCAATTATTGGAAATTTCGTTTCATACATTCCCTCTGCTTCTTGAGAAGATTTTGCTTGATTTCTGGCATGTAAATTTAATCTTTTTATTTCGTGTTTTTTACTTTCAATTTTTTTATCAGGCTTTACAATCTGTACAAATTCAGTTTTTTTAGCAGCAAAAACCGGAGTTAGACCCGTGTATAAAACCGAAAGCGCAAGCATTATATTTAAAATCTTTTTCATTATTCTATTATCTCCAAATCTTTATCAGTAATTTCGTGTTTTGGGAATTTATCTACAAATTCTTGAACCAAAACATAAAATGCAGGAGTTAACACTGCTCCGAGAGTTGCAGCCGCAACCATACCGCCAAATACAGTAGAACCTACAGAAATTCTTGAATTCGCACCTGCACCTGTTGCAAATATCATCGGCAATACTCCTATAACAAATGCGAGTTCGGTCATCATAATGGCTCTAAATCGTAACTTCGCAGCTTTAACAGCAGCTTCTTTTACCCCAAGTCCATTTTGTTCATGTTCGGTTTTGGCAAATTCTACAATCAAAATAGATTGTTTTGCGGCTAAACCAATTAATGTAATCATACCCACCTGTGAATAAACATCAAATGCTTGGTTAATCATTAACTGAAATATTAAAGCACCCAATGCAGCAACAGGTGATATTAAAAGAACCGCAAGCGGGATTGTATAACTTTCATACAAAGCAACTAAGAATAAATATACAAATATCAATGCAAAACCGACAATCAAAATTGTCTGTCCTGATGCTTCTCTTTCTTGAGCAGATGTTCCTGACCAGTCAAAAGTCATATCAGAAGGTAAAACACGTTTTGAAAGTTCTTCCATAGCATTCATAGCATCTCCCGAGCTTTTACCGGAAGCTTGTTGTCCTTGTATTTGTACGGATTTGTACAAGTTATATCTTGTAATCGATGCTGTTCCGATAGTTTGACGCAAAGTTACAAGTGAAAGAACTGGAACTTGAACACCATTTTTGTTTGTTACATATATACCTTCAAGGTCAGTCGCTTTATTTCTGAATTTACTTTCTGCTTGCAACTCAACCTTAAATACACGTCCGTATTTATTAAAATCATTTACATAATAAGTCCCGAGCATTGAAGCTAAAGTAGAATATAATTCTTGTAAGTCAACATTTTGAGCTAAAGCTTTTGCATAATCAATGTCTAGAATATATTGAGGAACGTTTGCTTGAAATGAAGTATTAACATTTGACAGAGTTTTGTCCTGATTGGCAGCTGCGATAAGTTTATTTGCCCAACTTTCCATTTGCTGAGGCGTATATTCCCCTTGAGAAAGCATTTGGTATTCAAAACCGCCCATCATACTCATACCCATAATTGCAGGAGGTGAAAAAGCCATAATTGATGCTTCTTTTGTATTTGCAGCAATTTTTCTGACATTTCTGAGAATTGCGACATGCGATAAATCCGTAGAACGCCCTTGAATTTTGCGTTTAACCCATCTCAGAGGATTCATTTTTCTGTATTCATAACTTTTTAAAAGAATAATTACAGTTGAAGAATTTGAAGCTCCGTTGCCACCAAAAACAGTAACTTTACTTTTTTCAACTCCGTCAAGCTCACTGATTTGAGAGATAAATCTTCTCGAAACTTCTTCTGTTCGAGGTAATGAAGCTCCATCAGGCAAAGTAATTGTTGCAAGTAAAACCTTTTGGTCTTCATCAGGAATAAATCCCGTTGAAATTATCCGAAATGAAAACATTGTTAATAACAAAATTCCGATATAAAAAGTAATAGTAAGTTTCTTATTGAATACAAATTTTTCTACATATTCCATATAGAAATTTTCAAGCTTATCAAATGTCTTATTGAAATTGGAAACAATTCTCAATGTCCGCATTCCAATACGTTTCTGCAACCTTCTAAAACGCCAGCCGAAAGTTTTGTCGTTTTCATCGTAATTTTTTCTCTTTTTACCAAGAAAATGTGAACACATTGCAGGAGACAACGTTAAAGCACATAAAGCGGATATTGCAATTGATACAGCAATACACACGGCAAACTGTTTATACATAACACCCGTCATTCCGCCCATAAAGATAATTGGCACAAATACCGCCATCAAAACCATTGCCATTGCAATCAAAGAAGGTCCAACTTCTTCCATAGTTAATTGTGTTGCAACAATTGCGGATTTACCCTCTTCCAAGTGCCTGTTAACGTTTTCAATTACAACAATAGCATCGTCAACTACCACACCTACAGCCAAAACTAAAGCGAATAATGACAACAAATTTATTGACATATTTAATGCTTTTAAAGCAAAAAATGTACCTATTAAGGACACCGGAATTGTTGCACACGGCACAAGGGTTGCCATCCCATCACCAAGAAATAAAAATATAATTAATACAACAATTATACCCGTCAAAAGAATTGTAAATTCAACTTCAGACATTGATTCTTGAATATAGTCAGCATCATCCTTAATCGTCATAATCTTTAGGCCGTTCGTCATTCTTGAATTTAATTCATCCACTTTTTTATGAACAGCTTTTGACATATTTATAACGTTAGCATCCGGCAATTGAGAAATAACAATTACCGCAGAAGGCTTACCTCCGACAAGACCAAGGTTTTGATAAGTCTGTGCACCCAATTCAACACGTGCGATATCTTTTATTTTCACGTTTGAGCCATCTATATTTGAACGAATAATAATATTTTCAAACTCTTTTACATCTTGAAGTCTGCCTTTTGTTTTAAGAGTAATTTGAAGTGCCTGTTCATCGTCTGTTGGTCTTTGTCCCAGAGCCCCGGCTGTTACTTGAGTATTTTGAGCAACAATTGCAGCCTTAACTTCACTTGTAGAAATATTCAATCCTGCCATTTTTTGAGGATCGAGCCAAATTCTCATAGAATAATCGCCTGAGCCATATACGTTTACGTCTGCAACACCGTCAACACGCTTCAATTCATCCGAAATATATATTGTTCCGTAGTTTGTTAAATCTAATTGAGACCAACTTCCTCTTTCCGGGATTAAAGTTAAAATCAACG
>FLNU01001401.1_pt1 | contig 11210 bp, 10 predicted proteins | sample 1140361 | NCBI WGS metagenome assembly FLNU01 (sample SAMEA3878206, study PRJEB12797) | bioreactor metagenome | biome: Moose rumen | place: Sweden | collected 2011-10 | reverse complement strand
TTTCATCTGCATCTTCAAGTACGTGTTTTGCAAATTCATTAAGATCCGAGCGCAAATGGTATAATCTTCCAGGTGCGATATGGTCTGTAGAAATGTTGTCTCCGAATTTAAACGCTTTGCCTTCCATTTATTTCTCCTTTTTTTATATATTAACTCAAAAACAAAATCTATGCTATAATATTGTCAGGTAATTAAATTATGTATTTTAATAGAAAATGTAAAATAACTTTTATAGCGCACGGTGCAACTATTTATTCTGAAGAAGGCAGATTTTCTGATTCTTTGAATTATCCTCCTCTTTCTGAATTTGGAGTTGAAGAGATGACAAATGTCATTAACTATTTGAAAGAGCGGGGTGTAAAAAATGATGCTATATACGCATCTCCCGCCTTGAGAACTGTTCAATCCGCTATGATGGTTTCTAAAGTTTTTAAGCATGATTATGAAATTTTAGAAGATTTGACCTCTCGCTATTATGCAAAATGGAGTGGATTAACATATGATCAGATTGAGGAACAGTATCCAAACGGATTAAGATCTATAATTGAATATCCTGATAGGCAAACACCTGCAGGAGGAGAAAGCAGTGTTGATTTTATAGAAAGGACTAAAAAAGTTATCGACGAAGTTGTTGCCAAAAATATTGGCAATCGTATTATAATTGTTACCCATCCTGAAGTTATTCAGGCTGCTATATGCGCTGCATTAGATATAAAAGCCGACAAACTTCCTAAAATATATATAAGAACAGGAAGTGCGACTCAAATAAGTTATTTTGAAAATTGGGCAAGTCTTGTGTATTCAGACCATGTGCCTTTGTAAATTATTTATTCAACAATTTTTTGCTTTCCTTTATTAGAAATTCTTTGCCAGGTTTTATGTTTATAAAGTCCCATGGAAGCTTTTTTTCGTAGCTGTAATTTTCTATAGCATAGTAGTCTGTATTAATTTGGAGTTCTTTGGCACACTGTTTAAAAGCTCCTAATTTTGCACCTTTTTCATATACATTTATTAAATAATCTGTAAGCTTTTCATCTCCTCGGGATAAAACTGCCTGGTAATAATCCCATTTTAGGCTAGATATATTAACCTGTACTCCCAGCTTATGAAGCTCTTTTTGCAGGTATTTAGATTTCTTTTCAAGTGTTTTTTCGTCCTCTCTGCCAAACCATTGAAAAGGAGTATTTGCTTTAGGTACAAAAGTTGAAAATCCATAAGAAATATTAAAACCCTTATATTTCTTTTTCAGTTCTCTTGTTAAATTTATGATTTCTTCAATATCGTCTATAGTTTCAGTTGGAATTCCAAGCATTCCATAAAATTTTAAACCGTATAATCCGCATGATTTTGCAACTTCAACGGCATTAAAAATCTGTTCATTTGTAAGGTTTTTATTTATTACTTTGCGCAGCCGCTCGCTTCCGGCTTCTATTGCGAGAGTTAAATTTTTCTGACCCCCATCTACGAGAATTTTGACAATTTCTTGAGTAAATGAGTCTACTCGAAGCGATGATACTCCAATTTCAATTTTTTCTCCAAGCTGAATTTTGTTATGCAAGTATTTGCATATATCTTTAAATCTCGGATGAGCGGTTACTTGCGCACCTAACAGCGCAATTTTATTTGTATATTTTAAACCTAAGTCTATTGTTTTAATTATATTTTCATAATCAGGAAACCTAATTGGCAGATTCATATATGACGCAAGGCAAAAGGCGCATCTATTTGCACATCCCCTTTCAACTTCCAGAACAAATGTGTTTTTAAAGAACGCATTTTCGCTAATAATTGGAGTATAAATACATTGCGGTAATTTTTTAGTTATTTTTTCGATGGGTTTTTGATTGTAATATGCGGGCACATATATTCCATTTATTTCGCTTAATAGTTTAAGAATTTCTGATTTCGTTTTTCCTTTATTATATTTGCAAATATTTGCAATTTGAAGATTTACTCCTATATTATTTTCACCTTCTCCATCCCCGATTACCATAAAATCAAAAATATCTTTATAAGGTTGCGGATTTGATGTAATGACCGGTCCTCCTGCATAAATTAGCGGATCGGATTCATTTCTTTCGGAAGCTTTGTATGCAAAATTGTGCTTTTTTAAAATCCCAAAAACGTCAATAAAATCCATGTCAAATGACATTGAAAAGGCTATTAAATCGATTTTATCCCGCATTAATTCGGTTGTTATTGAATCAGAATAAATTCTTTCGACGTTAATATCTTCATTTTGGTCAAGTTCTTTAAACAGCCAAAGATAACCCAAAGAAGATAAAGCAAAGCTTTCAGGTCCGGGAAAGGCAAACCAAACATTAAATTCTTCATTTTTTTTTAATTCTCTTTGGTATAGAAATGTTTCGTCTTTATTCAACGTTGGAGTTTTCCTTTGCATTAATAGGATTTAAATACAATTCATCTACAAGAACGCAAAGAGTTGCTGCAATTGCAGGGGAAAGAATTACTCCCCATACCCCAAGGAATTGCTGCGCCATAAATAAAGCCACAAGAATTGTAATCGGGTGTAATTTCATAAACTTTCCAAACAAGAATGGTCTGACTACATAGTTTGAAATTTGTTGTGCAGCAAGAAAACAAATTACAGCGAGTACAACTTTAACAATTCCTGCAGGGAAAGCAATTGCAAGTATTATTAATAATGCAATCGTCGGACCGAGAATTGGGATTATATCGCATACACCGCTTATTAAACCTAATAATATCGGATACTCAATACCAATAATCGCAAGTGCCAATCCTATCATTGCACCTATTGCTGCCATAGATATTATTTGTGCTCTTACATAGTTGCCGACTTGATATGTTATATCCGAAATAATTGCTCCTGCCTTGCTTTTAATATCAGGAGGGAAAAATTCGATAAATTTTTCTCTTAAATAATGTTTATCCACAAGTATATAAAATACAAACATAGTTAATGCCAAGAGTAAAAATATCATCTGGAATATTGCCATTGTAAAGTCAAGAGATTTGCTGAATATACCTTGTGCAAAGTCTGACGATGCTCCTATAATACTGTCTATTGATGGTGTTAAATCCGCAAAACTATATCCGTATAGATTTAAATTGCCGACAAATGAGTTTAAGTTAACTATTTTTTGCGGAAGAATAAGAACCAATAAATGCAATTCTTTCCAGCACATAATTATAATAGGAATAATCAAAGCTATTACTGCTAAAATCGTTGTTAAAACAATAATAGAAGCTGCAAGTGGTCGATTTTTAACTTTTTTTTGTAAATTATTAACATAAGGATTTAGAGCTGCCGCCAGTACAAATGCCGCAAACAAAAGTAAAATTAAACCATATATCTTTGGGACAATCAATAATAAAAGGATTATTAGTATCGTAAATATTATTGTTTTTGCGTTTAAGAACTTTTTCATTTAAGAATTCTCCTTTGTTTATAGAAAAATACTACAAAAAACTCTGAAAATTTTCAACCCTAAAACCCTACTATAAAAGTTAATTTAGTGGATTTGACAAAATTCTTATTCTATAATTATAAAACTTTATTTAATATTTCTTAACAAAACGTTTACATGAAAGCAATTATTCAAGTGCAAAATTTTTTATATAAGTGTAAGGGGAAATAAGAACACAAGGGTGGAAAGAAAATGGGATACTTATTAGCTACAGCAATCCGTACGGATGCCTTATACCGTAAGCAGAGATGCGAATACGATTTGACAACAATTACTCGCAAGGTAGAGATTGGACAAAAACAGATTTCTTTTGTCGAAAAAGGCATAAATAGAGACGTTATAATGGCAAAGAATCAAGCTACTGCACAAGCACAAAGTGATCTTGCTGCGTTTCAAAACCAAATTTTTGCTCAGTTAGGCATTGATCCTAATGCTGATACTTCCTCAATGTCAGAAGAAGAGAAAAATGCTTATCAAGAAAAGATGGCTCAGGCGCAACAAGCTATACAAGCAGAAAACAATAGAATAATGCAAATGCTTGCTAATTATAATCTCCAAGTTGATCAATGGGGAGATTATATGAGGGAAATGCAGTTAGATCCTCTTAAACAAGAAGATAATCTGTTACAACATGAAAAAGATGAAGCAGAAGAAAATTATAATATTGCTAAGAAAGAATATGAAGAATACAAGAAATATGCAGAATCTGAAGTTGAGAACATTGTTCCGAAACTAAGTGGTAATGGTTAATAACAAGTAATTTTAAAGAAATACCCTTAAGGTAAATTCCTTAAGGGTATTTTGTTATTTAGATTTAAGTTTTTCAATCCTACTTGTTAATTGTGCAACTTGAAGTTTCAATTCTTTATTTTGTTCCTCAAGTTTTGTTATTTTGGGTTCTAAATCTGTTATGCGTGTAACCATTGAAATGATTTTTTTATCTAACTCTTTTATTGCATTTACTGCTGCATAGAACATATCATCCCAACGAATTTTTAAAAAACCATCATCGCCTTTTGATACGGCATTAGGGAAAACTCTTTGAAGATCTTGGGCCATAACACCAACTTGAGGTTTCTTATCCTTATCGTCTTTGAAAGTATAATTAAATATTTTTAATTGAGATATTTTATTCAAACCATCGTTGTTTCTTGAACCTATATTTTTTAACCTGCGGTCACTAGCCAAGTTTGGACAGCGACCGGATGTCCAGCTATAGGATGCTTGGTTCGCAGTACAATTAAAATCACTATTATCTCGAATCCCAAGTCCCGATGCTATATCAGTCCCAGAAAAAGAAACGCTAATATTATTAAGTATTGTTTGTAACTTGTTGCCTGTCGTAAAAAATAATCTGCCTCTTACAATCAAGTTCCCATTAATAACAGTAGTAGTGTTTGATTTTATTGCAGGATCATTTTGTAAATCTATATTAAAAGTACTAGGGTTGTGTATCTCTAAAACAGCATCACCGCCAAAATTATACGGAGTACTGCCTATATATGTTCTTTGAACGTTATCAGTCGTAGCATTTAGAAATGCTTCGCTCGTGGTTTTAGTATCACTTACTCTCTGTTTTTTATCATCATGCTCTATTGTTGTTTTGGGACCAGAATTGTATCCGATACATGTTTTATATGATCCTGTTGTAACTTGAGAACAAGCGTTATAACCTATTGCTACATTATATGAGCCTGTAGTAAGGGAAGATAAGGCATTATACCCAATTGCAGTGTTATATTCGCCTGTAGAGATTGATCTTAAAGCCCCTGCTCCTACTCCAAAGTTATAGTTATTATTTCCGTTTCCGTATCCAGCTTCTGCGCCTATATATGTATTTCCAGTCCCTGTAGAATTATATCCTGCGTAATATCCAACAGCGGTACTATAGGACCTTTTATTTTCCGCTCCTGCATTTGAGCCAATAAAGGTCTGACCAATTGTTGTCTCAGAACTTTTTCCGGCATTATAGCCAATATAGGTGTTGTCTTTTGCGCTGGTAACAGATTTACCTGCATTATATCCTATTGCGACATTATTCTTTGCAACATTGGCTGTTCCACTTGTTATACTGTCTAGAGCCATATAACCAAGGGCAATGTTATTTTTCGGAAGTTTTTTGGAGTCAGAATCGTATTTTAATTCATTATATCGACCGCCTACGAGAATATTTCTTGTGTCTAGCAGCATTGAGCCGGCAAAGCTGCTATTTGGTTTGTTACTCGCATTTAAACCATCTCTACCGTATCTAAATTGAATTTGTCTTTGAACATCACCGTTTCCAATATTTGAAAGTGAGCGTATTACAACCCTAGAATTAGGAACAAGATATCTCGCATCTTCTTCTGACTCTGGAGTTAAACCAAAAAAGGCAGTACCTGTATAATTGGTATCTCCTGGATAGTAAAACGCATTCATCGGACCACCAAGTTCACTTGATTGTGCCCAGTTCCATACGGCATATTTACTGCGATTAGAAGACGCTCTCCGTTTTGTAATTAAAGGCGCAAATGCTGCAAAAATGATTGTAAGAACAAGAAGTACAACCATTATCTCTGCCAGCGTATAACCATGTTTTCTATATAAATCCATATTTTAACTCCACTGCTTATGCCTTACATATTAGCATATTAAACTACCTATTTCAACATTTGTTACTTTTATTACATATTTTTTATTTGTGTTATTCTGTAAATATAGGAAATAAAGGATTACGAAATGTTAACAAAAAATATTGAAAATTTACCTACTGTTTATGATGCGAATGAAACAGAATCAAGTATTTATAAATTTTGGGAGGAGAATGAATTTTTCAAAGCAGATGCAAAAAGTTCAAAACCTGCATATTCTATTGTAATTCCTCCTCCAAACGTTACCGGTGTTTTGCATATGGGACATGCTTTGGATGAAACATTGCAAGATATTTTGATAAGATATCATAGGATGAGCGGTTTTGAAGCTTTATGGCTTCCAGGAACTGACCATGCCGGAATTGCGACTCAAAATGTTGTAGAGAAAAAACTAAGAGAACAAGGGGTTTCTCGTTATGATTTAGGTCGAGAGAAGTTTTTGGAAGAAACTTGGAAGTGGGCAAATACTCACAAATCTAGAATTCTTGATCAGTGTAAACGCCTTGGAGCTTCTTTTGATCGCTCAAGAGAACGTTTTACCTTTGATGAAGGTTGTTCTGAAGCAGTAAAAGAAGTTTTTGTAAAACTATACGAAAAAGGTTTAATATACAAAGGAAAATATATTGTAAACTGGTGTCCAAGATGTCGTTCTGCAATTTCAGACGTTGAAACGGAATATGTAACAGAACAAGGACATATGTGGGAAATTTCTTATCCTTTGAAGAATGAATCAGGTGCAATTATTGTTGCCACAACTCGTCCCGAAACAATTTTTGGGGATGTCGCAATCGCTGTTCACCCAGATGATCACAAGTATTCAGAATTAATTGGTAAAAAAGTCATTGTTCCTTTGTCAGGTCGAGAAATACCTATTATTGCAGATGAATATGTCGATAGAAATTTTGGAACAGGTGCTGTAAAAATCACACCAGCACACGATCCTAATGACTTTGAAGTGGGTAAACGTCATGGGCTAAAACCTATTTGGGTAATTGATGGAGAAGGGAAAATGAAGGCTTGCGGTGAAGTTCCGCCTGAACTTCACGGTCTTGACCGTTATGAAGCTAGAGAAAAAGTTGTTGGAATGCTTTCTTACGAAAAGTTCTTACTAAGAAACAGAGAGCACGAACACAATGTTGGTAAATGCCAGCGCTGCGGAACGACAATTGAACCGTTACTTTCTGAACAATGGTTTGTAAAGATGAAACCTCTTGCACAAGAAGCTATTGCTGCTGTAAAAGATGGAAGAATAAAATTTATTCCTGAAAGATGGGAAAAGAATTATCTTGGCTGGATGGAAAATATCAGAGATTGGTGTATTTCACGTCAATTATGGTGGGGACATCAAATTCCTGCTTATCATAATAAGAAAACAGGTGAAATGATTGTTGCAAAAGAAAATCCGGATCCTAACCTTTGGGAACAAGAAACAGATGTATTAGATACTTGGTTTTCTTCCGGTTTATGGCCGTTTTCTACTATGGGTTGGCCAAATACTGAAAGCGAAGATTTCAAAAAATTCTATCCTACAACAACTCTTGTTACAGGCTTTGATATTATTTTCTTCTGGGTTGCTAGAATGATAACAATGGGATTGGAATTTACAGGAAAAGCACCTTTTTCAACTGTTTATATTCACGGACTTATTCGTGATGAGAAAGGGCAAAAAATGTCTAAATCAAAAGGCAATACAATTGACCCGGTTGAAATTATTGACAAATATGGTTGTGACGCATTGAGATTTACAATGACCTCTTTGTGTACATATGGCGGTCAAGATATTAAAATTTCCGATGAACGCTTTGAATATGGAAGAAATTTCGCAAATAAAATTTGGAATGCTTCAAGGTTTGTTTTGATGAATCTTGACGGTGTCGATAATAATGACATTGATTTTTCAAAATTAACTATCGCTGATAAATGGATATTAAATAAATTAAATTCTGTTACAAAAGAAATAAACGATGATATTAAGGATTATAGAATTGGAGAAACTGCGCACACTTTATATGATTTCTTCTGGAATTCATATTGTGATTGGTATGTTGAAATTGCAAAAGTACAGCTTCAAGATTCAGATTTAAAATTAAATACTCAGAGAGTTTTAAGATATGTTCTTGATATGTCTTTAAGGCTTCTTCATCCTATTATGCCTCATATCACTGAAAGAGTGTGGCAATTAATTCCTAAGGAAACTGATGTAAAAGCCATAATGCTTGCACCTTATCCTGTATATGAAGAAAAGCTTTCATTCCCTAAAGAAGCTAAAGAGATGGAACTTGTATTTGAAGCTATAACTTCATTGCGTAATGTAAGACAGTCGTTTAATATTCCAATGAGCCTTAACTTTAATATTGAAGTTAGAGCATCTGAAGATGAACTTCCTATTTTTAAGGAAATAGAAAGTTATTTAAAACGTCTAGCAAGAGTCGAAAACATTAGTTATGCTCAAATAAGTGCTCCTATGCCTAAAAAGTCTGCAACAGCAGTTGTTTCTTCTTCAAAAATAATTATCCCACTTGAAAATCTTATTGATTTTGATATGGAAATTTCAAGACAAGAAAAGAAACTCCAAAAACTTGAGTCAGAAAGAAAGTCTCTTCAAGGGCGTATGAGTAATGTTAAGTTCGTTGAAAATGCTCCGAAAGAGCTTGTTGAACAAACAAAAACTCGAATTAACGAAATCGAAACTCAAGAAAAAACAATAAATGAACTGATTTTATCATTAAAAGGTTAATTTATTTTGTTTATAAAAAGAGGTGGTATTTTGCCACCTCTTTTTGTGTGCTAAAATCCAATAAATAAATGTAACAATATGTAAACAATATATATTTTTCATATAAAATTGCGCAATTTGTTTGAGAAAAATTTGTTTATTATAATGTAACGAGGTATAATAATCGTGATGGATGAGAAGACTGAAAACAACTTTAAAGTAATTGATTGTATGAGAGATTCGAGAGAAAAAGAGTTTGAATTTCAATCATTTCACCAGACAAATCCTATTGTAAGAAAGTTACTGGACTTTAGCTCGTCTAACAAAACCCGTAAATTTTCGATCATAGATTTGTTAAAACGATAGATTCCGGCACGGCTTTATGAGGGTCGAAACGTACATAAATTTGTGCGGTTTGCGGAATTGAAGATTATGCTTCGTTACATTTTTTATGGTGTGAAGTATGTATGAAATTAAGAAATTGATTTATAGTGATTTTACCAAAAATCAAAAGTCTGCTCTTTGCAATTACTTGCGAGCTCTTGTAAAGAAATCTCCCGCAATGTCAGTAAATGAAATTTGGGAAATTTTTATTGAAGATGAAAAGTATTATCTTGAGCTAAATTGTTCAAGGTTTGAGTTTTTGTCTGAAATTCTGTACGAAGATTGGTTTAAGTCTGATACTTTGAAGTATTTGCATGAATGTAAAAAATACTATGAATACAAAGAAAAACAACGTCCTATTATAGAGGCAAACAAAGAATTTGAAAAGAAAAAACGAGCATTTTTACGTGAAGTTAAAATGTCAAAAGAAGCTCCTACAAAAAAACAGCTTTACTATTATGACAGGCTTTGTAAAAAATACGGACTAGAGAAAAAAGATCTTGTTTCAAAGCTGGAGGCAAGGGATGAAATAGATAAGATTATAAAAGAACACGAAAGTGAAAATTATTTATAAAATTCTAGCATTAAATTTTTAATAATTGTAAAATGTTTGACTTTTAATCATGACAATTAATATTGGTTATTTTATTATTGTAAATATCCGGAGGCAGAATGTTAGATAATATTTTAGAAAACAAATCTGGTTTTGATTTAACTTCAAAGAGCGCATTTTCCAGTGAAAATAGTTCTTTTACTTCTCGTTCTTTTGCCGCGTTGCTTGCAAAGAATAATGTTCCAAATTCTCATAAGAGAATTGCAGATAACTATTTGGTTATAAAAAAAGTTTTTAAGTTTCAGGCATGTATGAGCCGAATTTCAAATGTTGAGAAGTCTCTTTTAGGGAAATATGGTTTTAAAACATTAGAGCACACAACTGCGAAAGAGATATTTGAACAATTATCACTTCTTCAAAATTGGGCAGAAGCGCAAGATGACACTTTGAGAATAGATTCTGATAATATTCTTTTAATCAGGGTAAAAGAATTAAAATATCTTGAGGCAAGTCGTTATGTCTCAAATTCTGATGAAATTTATGATGGCTATAAAGCTGTAGAATTATATTTAAGAGAAATTAGTAAATTTAGTACATCAAATTCTGTTATGTAGAAATTTTTATAAAAGAGGCGCCCTGAAATGATATCAGAACGCCTCTTTAACTTGCTGCTTATTATCCGATAATCGGAGGATTAAACACTCTTGCACCTAATTCTTTGTCAAGAGCAAATAATCCTTGCTTATCGTCTCCGATGAGTTCAAGTTTAGCCAATACATCGCCAACGCTTGATTCTTCTTCAACTTGTTCTTTAACGTACCAGTTTAAAAATAACATTGCAGCTCTGTCTTTTACTTCTTCAGCAACATCATATACAGCATTAATTCTTGAAGTTACATATTGCTCATGTTCAAGAACGTGTTTAAATATTTCTAACGGTGTTGAACCTTTAACTTCCGGTTTATCGATTGCGAATAGTTCTACGTTTCCGCCACGTTCAAGAACATAATTGTACATCCCTTCAGCGTGAGCACGTTCTTCTTTTACTTGGATATCAAACCAGTTTACAAGACCCGGTAAATTCATTTGTGCAAAAGCTGTTTTCATCGCCAAATATAAGTATTCAGAATAATATTCTTTGTTAATTTGGTCATTAAATGCCGCTTCCATTTTTTTTTCAATTGTCATTGTTGTCTCCTTATTTTATATAGTTTTTACTATTTCTTGTGCTAAATTTTCAAGCTCATCCACATTTAAAATTTTTACGGAAGATTTAAGTTGTACACGATTGCCAATAATCTCCGTATTTTTCCATTTGGAAATTATTTCTGTCATAAGGTTTCCGCTAAATGGAGCCCAAGAGCCGTTTTCTATAATTACGACTTTGCGATTTTGAAGATTATGCGCTGTAATGTCATTCAAAAGGTTTTCCATGTTAACAAAAATCCCCATATTGTATGTCGTTGATGCAAATA
>FLNU01001293.1_pt1 | contig 11241 bp, 9 predicted proteins | sample 1140361 | NCBI WGS metagenome assembly FLNU01 (sample SAMEA3878206, study PRJEB12797) | bioreactor metagenome | biome: Moose rumen | place: Sweden | collected 2011-10 | reverse complement strand
TAATCCGCCCGCCGTCAAAAAACTTTGAAAATCAAAAACGCCGCCCCCATTTTTGTAAAACTCGCTGAAGTAAAAACTTCACTTTGAAAAATAAAAAATGCCCACAAAGGGCGGGCAAAACATAAAACTATCAAAATTACTGTTTACGAAGTGAATACGATCTCTTGATTTTGAAACAAATCGAAAAAATTCGGATAAGGAAGTTTGCCGGTTTTTAAAACTTCCGCAAGATAAAGCAAATTTTCGATATTGATTGCCGCACCTTTAATGTTGCCTTGAGTCTTTGAGATGTAGGAAAGTTGGTCAGCAAGACGACCTTTGAAAAAGGAAGACACAAACAAAAACGTGAAATTTGCTACTGTCTCAGGAAAATTTTTCCACCATTCATTGTTTGGAACGCCAGAAATCCGTTGTCGATTTTCATTGATATAGCGGCTCATTTCGTCAGAATTATGTTTGTCGAGCGTAAAGCCGTCTTTGTAAGATTTGTTGTCAATGATTGTGCCGTTGTTGCCATAGTAAATGACGACATCTGGTCTGTTTGCATCGCCAAGACGTAAACCCGAAAAATTCAATTCTTTCGTGAAAAGTTCTGCAGTTTGAATCTCAAATTCTTTGGCGACAATTGCTTTTTGGCGAGTACTGGACGCATCGCTATAAGCTAAGTCAATGAGAATGAGATATTTGTGGTCTACAGTTTGCAGTTTACTTCGGACAATTTCCTTGAGTTCATTGACAGAATCATTTGAATATGCAGTCTGCTCAGGAATTTCAAGGTGAATGATTTTGTCGCGCAGTTTATATTTTCCTTGATGTTCCGAGATATTTAAGCCGATTGAACTCAGTCCGGAAATATGGTCGACAATAGCACTGCCGGATAAATCCATATCTTCTTCATTCAACGCTTTTTTAATCTGTTCGAAAGTTTTCCAAGAATTGGCAATGGATTTGAGCAAAAGCGAACGTTGAAGGCGCAGAAATTCAGCATTAGGAGTTTTGTTTGATGCGAGCATTTCAAACATCACAATGCGTGGCAGTCGCGGATTGCTTGAGTTGCCGTGTGCTTTGAGCAGTGCTTTTTCTCCGGCTCTGGTCAACGAATAAACCTGTAAGTCTGCAGAATAAATTTTTCTTTCATAAGTTGTAGAGATGTTTTTTCTATGAGAAGTTACCCAGTGCATTTGAATCAACCAACTTGCAATACCACGAGCATATTTGTCGGAGTCTCCTTCAAAATTACTGCGAATTTCTTTTTTCTCAGCAGGTGTAGTAGCATTGCAGTAATCATACAGAAAAATTTCTTGCGGAATGGACGTAAATCCCAGTTCGCCGATGAATCCGAGTTGACTGCCAAGCTCAAATTTTGTTTGCTCAGATTTTTCTTTTAAAAGTGTAAGAATACGAATTACAGGTGGATATGCTAACAAAGCTGTACTTAAAGATTCGTATTCTTCGGAAGATTTATTAATGGACGACGCAAGTTTTTGCCCAAGAGAAGAAATTTTGCAGGTGTCGTTAAGATGGTTATATTCCAACAGTCCACAAGATATAGCCCAACGCAGATAGCCGTCAGCTGACCAATCATCAGTGTAAGGCTTTTTCATTGTCACTGATACACCTGAACTGTTAGAGTAAGTTCGGCTTGACTGTGCGTCTATGACAGCTTGAATAATTCCAGAACACAGTGCATTTTTTCTGCTGGAAGCCCCTGAGCCTTTTCCTTTTAAAAGTGGGTAGCTAACTTCAATTTCAGATTTTGCCAATTCAGCTTGAAAAATTTTGTAATCATCAGGATTTATCAGCTTATATTTCATGAGCATAGGTAATCTTTCAGTTGTCAGCCATTTGTGTGTTGGCGAATCTTTTTGAAAAACGCCGATAACTTTCTTGAGTTTCCTTAAATCGCCGGGATTTTGAATCCAGCCGAAAGTTCTTTTTGTTGGCATAAATTTCTCCTCAATAGTTTGTGATTAAAATCTCTCTTGTTGAAAAATTTTTATTCCGAGTTTGGTAATTGCTGTTGTTATAGTTATAGCTAATCTCGTGAACGAAATATTTTTCCATCCACTGACACAATTCTTTATTTTCACAGCCTTTGTGTTCGACAACGTTGGACATCGCAAATTGGACTCCGTTACTGTTCAGTTCGTCGAGTAAGTCGAACAAAGTTAAGTCATCATCAAGTTTCCAGCCTTCAAAACCTCGTTTGCCGTCATTGTAAGTTGCTGTTGTGATTCGATAAGGCGGATCGGCATAAACAAAATCGCCAGCCGACAAAAATGATAAATCCAGCGTTTGAAAATTTTTGTTGGAAAACAGGATATTTTTTATTTTTCCGTGAAAAGTTACAAGATTTTTTCGCATTGTGGAGTTGAAACTGCTACGATTGCGACCAAATGGATTATTGAAACCGTGACTGTTATTGAATCTAAACTGATAGTTGAAGGAAAAGCAGACCAGAACATAAAGTTCAATAGGATTTCTACTTTCAAGGGGAGTATCATTGTAATGTTGGCGGAGTTTCAAAAATCCTTCGCCGTCATACATATTTAGTTGCCAGTGTTCGATGATTTCATCAATGGCGTTGAGCAAAGAATCGGTGTCCATTTGCTGAAAAGTTTTATAAATTCCAATGACAAAGTAATTTATGTCATTGGCGTAAATTTTATTGGCAGTTACGTTAGTGCAGACATCACATCCCCCCGCAAATAAATCATACATTATATTGATATTTTGCGGAAAAAATTTCGTGATTGCAGGGAGCATTTTGAATTTGCCACCAATGTAATTAAGCGGAGATTTACTGTAACTCATAATTCAGCCTTTCTCGAAGAAATAAAGTTGTTCAGTTACTCTGTGCGCTTTAGTGGCGACACTGTTGTAGCGTCGATAATCTATATCACGGCAATGAAAAGTTTTTTTAACGGCGAATTCCAAACAAATTTCCGAAAGTTTTTCTTTTGAAAGCAAGCCTTCCGTGTTGTAGCTGATAATGATGTATCGAACATTTGCATTTTTGATCATACGGCGAAAAGCAGATTCAACTGAACTCTTTGAGCAAAACTCAGATTTTTGATTTTCATAATTTCTCATACCAGTTATGCCATGAATTTCAGGATAATCATATCGAGCTATAGTCTCCAAAATGTGATAGTTCGGTAGATATTGGCGGGAGTTGTAAGGTGGATCGGCATAGAGTAAGTCAGCCGAAATTTTTGGTAAAAGTTCATCGCAGTTTTGATTATAGAAAATTGCTGTGCCGGTACAAATGTTAGTAGGAGCGATAAGGGTCAACGGCTTGAATGTTCGGTTGTCCCAATGTTTGAGATACGCCCCATAAACTCCAGTTATGTTGCTGACGTAGGGAACAGCGGCAATTAAGATAGCGAGCAAATAAAAATATTCGTCATCGTTGATTAAATTTGTAGACTTCCATTTTTCAATGGTCAGGCGAATGATGTCAATTTTAATGGCATTATCACTCTGAAAATACATTCTATTTGTCATGTCGTGTGGAGAATAATTCTGAAAAATAAAGCAGTCATCGATGTCAATTTCAGAAGTTTCCAAAGTTAAGGCGTTGAGATGTTCAATCGGTGATTCGATATTCAACTGTGAAAAATGTGGCGTTGAATTTAAAGCCGTTGTGCCACGCGATAAAACATAAGCAAAATACAGAAAATCATTGCCGATAATATTATACCCAAGAGATTTAAAGTGAGCTGAAACTATACCACTGCCAGAAAAAATGTCGATAATTTTTGTTACGTTGTCTGTAGAATTAGCAATTATATTTTCTATGTCATTCAACAACGCGGATTTTCCACCGATGTAACGCATAATGATTCAATTACTGAAAGATTTAATGGTTTGCAACGACTGAAGAGTCCGCATTCCGTTATAGTAAGTGGTAGTATCTTCGTCATCAATATTCTCTGAATAATTCCGCTCGATTTCATTTTCCGAAGTTGTTTCAAGAATTTCTTCAGAATCAATCTTTGAAGTTTGCTGTAAATTTTTAATGAGTTGCAAAATCTCAGGAATGTCATCGGAGCGAAGTTCAAGATTTTCCTTTTTGGCAGCTTTTTTCAATTTTTCAAATTGTTGAGTTTGTAAAACTTCAATGTCAGCTTTCAATAACTTAATTTTATGTTCAATTTGATTTTTGGTTGAAAGTAATTTTTGCAATTTGGCTTTCTTTTTCTCAAGTTTGCTATCTGATTTTTTTATTACATTTCCGCTCAAGAATTTTTCCTCCTAATGTAATTTTTTTCATTATATCATTAAAGACAAAAAAGTAAAGTTTGAAAATTTATTTCCAGAGAGTTTGCTGTTATGAGTTATTTATCTGAAAATGTTCACTTATGCATTTCACTTCGTGAAACGCTATTTTTTGCCAGTACCTACGCTGCTTTTCGGCAAAAAAAATTCTGTCAGAGATTTTTCTTCGAATTTTTGATTAAAATCTAAAATTATTTTAGACTAAATATTTTAAAATCTTCAAGTTTTAATGGATTTATGATTGACAGCTAAAGTTTTTAGTAGTAATATTCATAATATCAAAAATATTACAGGAGATGATATTATGCCAATGGTGGAGATGAAATCAGACGGAGAACTGTTAAAAAATTTTGTTTTGGAATTGGCATCTAAATTACAAAATAATAAAATCCATATTGATGAACTTCAAGGTACAGCTACTGTTCAAGGAATGAAGGAAGGGAAAATTTTTTCTTTTTTCATTGAACAGAGAGATTGTACGGATAGTAGTTCAACAAGCGTTGATGATAAATTTGTTCGTAAATCTGACCGTAAGAAAGAAATTAAACGACTGTATAAAAGTGGCTTAAAGCAAACCGAAATTGCCCGCAAGTTAAGTATATCGCAGTCGTTAGTTTCAAAACTTTTGAACGAAGAGTATTAAGGAGACATTAATGCAGAGTACCAATGTCGATTTAAACGTTGACGCGGAAGAATTTTGTTATAATGACGAGGATTTAATTGTAATCAACGAAAGTTTCAAGACAAAATTGCCATTGGAACATCAGCACAATTTGACGAAGTTGTTTAATAAATTGACTATAGCACCTGTTGGCGAAGTTTTTGCTACAACATTCAACAGAGAGAAAACGCTGATTACCTATGCCAAACTGGATTATACGCGTTCAGGCATAACTTTCGACAGAAATTTTGATGACGTAGACGAGTTGATTTTGAATTCAATTTATTCATTTTACCGCGCCGGAAATATTTTATTCACAAGCAGAAATATTCTTCAACACATTTTTGGCAATGTAGCTGATCATTTTCAATCAGAACTTGTCGAAGTCGTCGAACAACATCTTGATGAACTCAAGTACATGAGATTTTCGATGGATTTGAAAGACAGGTACGGCAACGACGCAAGCATAAAATTGCACGGCGAAAAATATCGTCCGATAACTCTTGAGGAAAATTTACTTGATGTAAGCATCTTAAATATGAAGTCTGTTAAAAACAGCAAAATTGTTAAAGTCTATCGCATAAATAAGCTGTCACCAATATTCCAATATTCGGAAAAACTCAAGCAAGTAACCTCGTGGCAAACATCTCTAATGAGAGTTCCAGTGAGAAAAACTTTGCAAAATGCGTTGTTATGCAATTATTTGCTTGTAAAGATTTCTTTGACAAAAAATTCAAGCAATCACTACAAAAACAATGGTATTTTATTCCAAACAATTTTTGACAACCTGAAGTTAAACGTAAATACTCGCGACAAAAAAAAGAACATTCGCGATAGTATCAGGCAAATGTTCGACTATTGGCTTGAAGTTGGACTGATTCAAGCATATAAATTTGAAAAACAAGAGCAAAAATTTTATAAAATTTCTTTTTCGATTGCTCCCACACAAACATTCGAGGAAGTGAAATACATTGAATGACAATAACTTTGACTATATCCACGACCATCCGGAAATTTATTTTACCCAACATTCTAAGGATGGCGGTTATGTTTGTCCTATCTGCGGCAACGGATCAGGTAACAGTGGCACTGGAGTCAAACTCATTAAGGGACAAACTTTCAGATACAAATGTTTTAAATGTGGAACGTCAGGAGACGTAATAAATTTCTATGCTGTGGAACATAACATCAGCAATCTTGATGCTATTCCGCAAATTTTTGAAATTTATGGATTAGATTTTGTTACAAAAAAATTTCAACCAAAATCTACTCCTAAAAGAATCCCTTCAAAAGAGGACATTCTTCAATCGCAACTTGAAACAGAACTTATTGCCAATGATATTATTCTTGCCGCAGAACATTTACATGAAACGGATTATTTTGCAAGGCGTGGTATTTCTCATAAAGTCGCGGAGAAATATAATTGCGGGTTCATTAAAAAATGGATACACCCTAAAAAGCGTGGCGATTCACAAATTCTTCCTTCTCCACGTGTTATTATTCCTACAAGCCCTGAATCTTACGTTGCTCGTGCTATTGACGATAATAAAATTCCTAAAATAAAAGCTGGAACTAGTGAGATTTTCAACATTGATATTTTGAAAACATCCATTCAGAATGTCGTCATTGTTGAAGGCGAATTCGATGCGTTGTCAATCATTGAGGCGGGAAACGACGCGATTGCTCTCGGCTCAACTACCAATGTTGATAAATTTTTGAATTGGCTTAAGGAAAATACAATCCAGCCACATCAACCTTTAGTTTTAAACTTGGACGATGATGACGCTGGACAAAAAGCTACCGATAAACTAACTGCCGAACTTCGCAAAATGAAAATCAAGTTCTATGAGATGAACTTGATTCTGAAAGATTGCAAAGACCAGAACGAAAGTTTAATGAAGTTCCGCGAAGAGTTTCTTCAAATTGTTACGACCATTCCTCACAAAGTACAACAATTACAGCAAGATGCTCGTTATAAATTGACTGACTTTGCGAAAATTGATACTTGGGAAAAGAATATTCGTACTGGACGCAAAGCCATTTCTACCGGTTGGAAATCCCTTGATCAAGTTCTCGATGGCGGACTTTATGAAGGACTCTATGTACTTCCCGGCACTCCCGGCACTGGCAAAACTGCTTTTGCAATGCAGATGGCTTTCCAAATTGCTCAACAGAAAAAAGATGTTCTCTACATTAGCATGGAGATGAGCGAAGAAGAGCTCTACGAACGCCACATCAGCAGAATTTCCTATCAACTTTTTTGGCATGACGAAAAAAATAAGCACAAAGCGAAAACTGTCCACTCCATAATTCAAGAAGGCGCAACTGTTCCTCAAGCAAAGGAAATTTTCAAAAAAGTTTCTCCATACCTCCGCACCGAATGTAGCGTTGGTACTCTCGACGCTGACGACATCCGCCAAATCGTCGAAATCTATGAATATGAATTAAATTCTTTACCGGTGGTTTTTATTGATTACCTGCAAATTCTCAAAGCGCACGATACGCACATGACGGACAAGCAAGCTGTTGACTACAATGTTCTGCGACTTAAGCAACTTTCACGAGATTTTAAAATCCCTGTTATTATATTGTCGTCAATGAATCGAATGAGTTACTCTGACATAATCAGCATGGCGGCTTTAAAAGAATCTGGAGCTATTGAATATACCGCTGATGTCTGCATTGGATTACAACTTTCAAATATGGATCAGATTAAAGTTGGCACAAGTACAGGTAAAGTGGAAAAAACCATTCGCCAAATGAAAGGAAAAACTGAACGTGACATGGAAATCGTAATCTTAAAAAATCGTAATGGAAAAATTGGCGATGAAGTACAGTTCAAATACTACGCAATGTTTCATCATTTTAAAATCATAGCACAAAATAACGTTTCAAAACGTAATGAGCAAATTTTTCCAAATTTAAGTATAGATTACTCACAAATTAAAAATGTTTGAATTTTTTATTATCGACACTTTTCAAAAGCATTTCATTAAGCAAATTTACATTTATATCTAGCGGAGATTTGAAAAACAGGCAACTCCATTTCATATAATCAATTCCGAATAATGTGAATTTATTCTTTTCAAATTTGGAGTCTTATACTTTATGAAATCAGTATCTAAAAAATGAACGTCATATTGAGGATAAAAATTTTTTAATATAAATTGAACAAATCGATTGAAACATATGGGTGATTTAATAAAAAGTCGAGTTTCCGCATTTTGAATATGGACATGACAACTTGAATGCTTAATGGAACTGTTTGTACTATCAAAGTCGATACGAATCGGACTTCTCATAGTTATAGATTGAAACCACTGCGAGTCGCCATATAAATCATATAGTATATCAATTGGAGCAAAATCTTGCAATAACGTACTAAAATCATATGGCGACGGCCACCATAATAAGTTTTGAGTGAGCAGTAGATCATCTTCAAATGCAAAGTTCACTCTTATAACAGAACCATCGAAAAGTAACCCATGATAACTATTTGTTTTTAAAATATGTTCGTATTGCCCCAACTTATTAAACGAATCACCACAGTTTATTCTTCCTGGAACATGGTTGTACCAAGTTATTTGACAGCGTCGCTCAGTTTTATAAGTTCGCGGTACTTCATTGTAAAATACAATAACTCCTTTATTAAATAAAAAGTTAAGCGTACTATTTATTTGAATAATGGTTCTAAATGCTGAGGGATTCATGCTAATTTTACTCATTGTAAGTCTTTTCTGTTTAAAATGTCTTTTAATTTTGTAATTTCAGGAACTAGGTCAGTATCCACATTGCCTTTCTTTAATATTTCGATTAAAGAATCTATGTTAATTTTAGCTTTATTAGCCTGAGTCAGTTCTTCTTGAGTCCTTTCGCGATTAAGTCTTCGGATTTCTTTCATCTCTGATTGAGTAGGACATTTAAACTTAAGTCGAAAATCTTCTTGAAAGCACTTTAAAAACTCTGCTTTAATATCTTCGAAATCATACCCAGTACCACTTATCCGAACCCAAGCCCGAGATCTGGTAATAGCTGTAAATAATATGTTTCGCTGTTTAATCTTTTCTAAACCCGTAGAACAATACTCCGCATTTAACACGTATACCATAGGTGCTTCATTACCTTTGGCTCGATATATGCTTGAACAAGTTACATAACCTTTCATTCGAAAAGTATCTTGGCTACTATTTATACCAGCCAAAAAAGCAACTACTCCATAACTTTGAAGATATTTAGAAAATCTAGAAAATTCACTTCGAGATGTATATGCATCTGGAAAAATTACTAAAATATCATCGGGATCTAATTCTTCTTTATAAATATTATTATAAATTTGTTCTGCTACGGACTTATATTGTTCATCGGTGGTTTTAAAAGCCCTTAATATGACACTTTCCTTAGGCAAAAGAAGTCTTTTGAAATATTCTGGCGTTGCCTTATCAGATCGTTCAATCAATACCGTTTGACCATAGTCCAGCTTACCTGCAATAACAGAGTACCCAATATCTTTCCACATAGTAGGTTTTTCAAATGTTTGTAAGGGCATATTGCGTTTAGTATTATATATGCCAAATCCAAATGAATGCGCCAAGGACAATATCCAAGGTGGATTACGATAACAAATTGGCAAAATAATATCACGACAAGGTTCATCTGCAATGTTTTCAATATTGATTAAGGACTGACCATTATTATCTACATCAAACATCTCGTCTACTGAAGGCATCTCAACATCAGATAAATTTTGTAACTCATCATATGCCCATATAATTCTTTTAGGTGACCTAGTAAATTTAAAAATTATTTTAAAAAACGCACTCGGTAAGTCTTGTGCTTCATCAATAAGTACAACATCAAATTTTTCATACGAGGAATCACTCGGAATATATGCTAACAACTCCTCACATATCCCTTTAAAGGGTGTCTTTCTGCCAAATTTTCCTATAGCTGATGTGAGCGTATGAATGGGCACAGTGTAATGTTGCGCGAAATTATAATAAACACCATCTTCCATTTGATTGCCCCACGCATGAAGAATTTGTAAATGTTCCCAATCAGGTTGTTCGTTCGAAAATTCATATACGAACTTCTCAATTAATTCTTTATATTGTTGTTTCAAAGATTGCGTATAGAATGTTACTAATATATTCCATTCTGGATGTTGTGTATGTAAATAAGCTGCTTTAAGTGCCAGAACTATTGTTTTACCTGTGCCAGCTAATCCTCGTATACGTTGAGGACCATTAGGCGATTCAAAAGCAGCTTTCTGTTGCCAAGCATCGAGATTAGCAATTTCTTTTTCAATCTCTTTTATTATCCCGCCTTTAGAATTCTCAAGCAATACATTAGTTCTCCTTTTCTGAGGGCGTATACTGGTTATTTTTTGTAATGCCTCACATAAAACTTTGTAATAATCTTTATTAAATAAAGGAATTTGCTTTATCCGTTCGTTTATTTTTTCAAGGCTTGAAAAAAAGTATTCTTGTGTAGAAGCACGTTCTTTCTTTTCATCTAAAACAATTGTAATAATAATTGGATAAATTGCGATATGACGTCCTTGTCTCAAAGAGCCATACTTTTTTAAATAATGATCCAGCTGATAGTATAAGGCATCTTGGTAATCTTTTAACTCATCAATAGTTTGCGCCTTATCCTCAAAAGTAATCACTATCATACCACGTAAATTTGAAATTAACATGGCATCTAAAGTGATTTTATTAGTAGCATCAGCAGTAAGTGGATAACCTAAATAAAGTGTCCCAAAATCTTCCGTTTCTTGGGAATATTCCTTAATTTTTTTTATAAGCAATTCTGTTTGTTGCGGCTTATTTATGCTTCCTCTAATAATTTCAAATTCCACAACCAAATACTCCTAACTACAGGTTATTCACTTGAAGAATGATGCTGTCATTATTTAAAGCGAAATATGATGAACATTTATAAACTTCGCTTTTATTTTAAATGATACGACAAATTCTTTCAAGCATTAAGGTAAAAAATTCTGCGATGCATCGACATAGGAGAACCTTATGTTGGACAAATCAACAACAATCCAATTCAAGCAAACAAACTCTCATATAATTAACATTTTATTATATTCCTTAATAAATTTCCTGTCAAACTACCGAGTACGGCATACGCTACTACCGAGTACGGCATACGCTACTACCGAGTACGGCATACGGTTCGCGCCTTAAAAAATGCCGTTTTAGCTAGGTATGATGCGAGTTTTAACGTCGTAACGAAATCCCTATAAGATTCTATAAGAATCTATAGCGGCGGGCGGTTTTAATCCGCCC
>FLNU01001576.1_pt1 | contig 11268 bp, 11 predicted proteins | sample 1140361 | NCBI WGS metagenome assembly FLNU01 (sample SAMEA3878206, study PRJEB12797) | bioreactor metagenome | biome: Moose rumen | place: Sweden | collected 2011-10 | reverse complement strand
CGGTAGTTTTCTCCTTATACCAATTCCGCCACACTCGCTCCACGTTGCGCAACAATCGCTTTTGTGGGTACGGGTGGGATAACTACCCGATTTGGACTGCTGCGGCAAAAATGGGCATTTTTGTGCGTGACAGTAACGCTACCGTGACAGTAAAACTACCGACACAGAATCCTACCGACACGCCCCGCAGATGAAGCTATATAGAGCTTTGTGAGCTGTCGGGCAGTGCCTGCGTGACGGTAACATTTCTACCGTCACTACTGTCACGCTCGACGTTGTAGTGAAGAATAATAACTCGACCTTTGTGAACTCTTTCGTACTTGAAATCAATTCCGTACTTGCTGAGTTCATATCCATTCTGAACCAAGTCTCTTGTAACTCGATTCGGATAAATGACTTCATCGGTAACTGTTTTCAGCTCAGCGACTAACTCAGTTGCAGTACCTTCAAAGTGAATCCGCTCCTTGATGAAAAGATAAACAGCAGAGAGAACAATATTGTCGCGGCTCTTCTTCGGTGCAGGTTCGTTCTCAACTATCCAGCGCATGACATCGGTATCGAAATGCATTCGCAGTTCAGTGTATTCAATGTCACGCCCCTGACAATACATAATAGCTTTTCCTGAGCCGCACTTTGTTTCTTTGAGCGCAAAGTTTCCGTCAGTTGCACCGCCGATACCTGTACTGCCTGTCATCATATTGAACGGATTATCGTCCTTAGCTTTTCGCATATGATGTATCAGCAGTATGCAGATGTTCAAGCGATACGCAAGCTGTTTGAGTGCGATCAGTTCTGCGTAATCCGAACCATAACTCGACTCAACATTACTGCGCACCATTTGCATAACGTCAATCACAACTATCTTTAAGTCATCGTGATCTTTCTTGAATGCTTCTATCTGTTCTTCGAGACCTGCACCGATTTTATCAGCGGCAAGTGCGAAGTGCAGATTCTCAATCGGTTCGGCATTCATCTTAAACAATCTGCGCTGTAGTCGCTGATAGTTATCCTCGAGACAAAGATACAAAGCAGTTCCCTGAATAGTATCACGTCCGAGTACAGGAACTCCTGTTGCAATGCTGAGACAAATATCCATTGCCATCCACGACTTGCCTACCTTCTGCGCACCTGCAAGTACATACAGTCCCTGCGTAAGAAGTTCGTCAATGATGAACTCCTTCGGCTTGAATACTGTTGACAGTATTTCTTCTGCGGTTTTCGTCTGTAACATATTACTCATAGCATTCCTCCTTTCCCATGAGATTCCCGAACACAGCCGACAGCTTTTTTCGTTACGGGCAACTGCTCGCGCGAACTATTTGTGTGGGCTGTGTCGGGCAATTCGTCACCTCCTGTTGTTTGCTGCCTGCCTAATAGCAGCATACATATTTGCACTAAAAAACGCCCTGCCGAATGTATCAGCAGAGCGTTGATGAAAAATGCCTCCATATATATACCGATGGGAAACGAAAAAAACGAAGATTGCAACTATCGGGAAGCAAATCTTTGTATAGATGCACAAGTAGCAAAATGAAAACATATATCCGATTAGTAATTTTTACCAGTAAAGAAAAATCCCCACAGCAACACTGTGGGGAGATGTTTACGCCGCCGGATCTTTATTGGAAGAACCATTGGGGATAGCGGTCTCAGGCGATTCTTTTTGCATAAAGATGATCTTACACTTTTCAAACAATGCCAATATCCGTTTATAGTTGTAGCTGACTAATCCCGGATAACCGAAGGCTTTAGCTTCTTCATAGAGCGAGATATATTCATCACGAAGCTTGTCCAATGCTCGTCGGCGCAGATCCTGCACTGCTCTCACAGTTGTACCCATTCTTTCTGCGATATCATATGTATCAAGTCTACTCTTGAAGGAGCAGTAGAGAGCGCTGTACTGCTTCTCTGTTAGAACTTCCATCGCTTCCCTGAGAACCGGATCATCAAATAGATCATCAAATCCGTTTGTGACTTTCCTTTCAGCACTGAGTACAACAGAAGGCGTGTCCTGAAAGCGATGTTTTCTCGCTTCCGCACTTTCCCACTCGTTGTATTCTTCAAGACTGCAAGCCTTTCTGTTCTCATAATATCGCCTGTCAGAATTCAGCTGGTCTCGCTCGACCTTCTTCCATTCCTCAGACTCATAAAACGATGTCGCCTGTTCGTATGCTTCCTGACCATATGCCTCCTTATAGTTCTGTATCGGCGTATCCAACTCAAGAACGCTCGTATCGTTTTGCCTATGATGTCCATTCACTCTCTTCATGCGTTTTCCTTTCTGGCGGAAGGCTTACTACGTATGTATAGAATGAACGTTCTTGTTTGGTTAATGCTATTTTAGCACACATTTGTTCGATTGTCAATATAAAATCGAAAATTTGTTCTTTTATCAAAAATAAAAAAGATGCCTCCAGATATAACTAAAGGCATCGTTCACTATTGTGTTTATAATTTTTCTGATGAAGATTGCTTAAATATGATACTGCGGTTACTTCCATCAGTACGTTTAATCAATTCATCTTCTCCGATTACCTTTACTAAATTGGCAATCTGACTACCCATTGATTTTTTACTATGATAGAAAATCGTAGTTATTGTGTTGTCTAATATTATAAGTCTTCTAAATATATCAGCGTCAGTTACATCCAACGAATGACCGTAAATGTATACATTATTGATAGGTGGACTTGCTTTGGCAAATCTTTTATTGTTATCATTTATTAAACTAACCCAATCGGTATATAGGCAACCTGTTCCTTTATAAATTCTTTGGAAGAACTTTTTAAATTGTATGAACTCATTGTCCTTGTCTTTTGCTTCTCCTGACAAATACTCGTCAATTCCCAACACTAGATTGCAGCTATTTACGTCATTGGCTATATCCGCTTTACCATGTATGAAATCATATTTAATACTACCTGCGGATTTATCGTATATCTGTTTATAAGTATCAGTATAATTAAATGATAAAACGCGGTGTATTTCCAAGTTTGCAATATCCTGCAATTGCGAGCAAGTATCAATTGATATGTAATCAGACAGGTATATTTCCAAGCAACGTGTAAGGTTATTCAGGTCGTTTATTGCTTGCTTTTTTTCATTGAAAACTATAGTCTTGTCAAATTTATTCTCATGAATATTTTTAAAAAAGATAGCGTGAAGAATCTTAGCTTGCCATGTCTCCATATGACCATAGGATTTCCCTATACGGAATTGCTCGTTTAGTGTTTTTAGCGCAGCATCGAATATCTGGATAACAGAAGATATTTCACTTTCAAAATCTATCCATCTTTCCTTCCCATCCGCCTTTCTCTCTTCATAAATATCAATAAAATATTTTAGCCAGATGTTATCAGTTATGAGTTCATTAAGTTCAGCATAAAGAGTCTGTTTTGACGTTGTTAAGGCTTGAAAATACTTGTAATATTGGCTGCTGGTATTATCAGGTGAATATTTAAACCGTTTGAACGCCTTGACGAATTCAAGAAAGTTACCATATTTTGTTGGCAAACCATGAGCAATGTCAAAACCATTTCCTATAACTAAAATATTCATAGTATTTGCTCCTTTACACAAAATAATCTTTCGCTATATAATCCAACTGGGAAGTAATCTCACTAAACTCCTGATTCAAATCTAACGTTCTTGCTCCAATACTATTACCGCCGATAACAAATGGCTCCCCGTCGGGGAATACTTCTTTCTCAATCTTGGCATATAAACCATAATCTTTTTAGTCTTTCGCTAACTCTTGTTCCTCTAGATCATGCAACGTCTTACCGTCCTTAGTTTTCCACGACACCCAACCGTTACAGCTTTTCCCCGTAACAAATTCAGCAGCACTGGAAGGGCTGGTGAACAGCACATCTTCCTGCAAGATATTGTCTATGATCTTGCACTCCTCACGCTTCTTTCGGTTGCCAGGGGATATGGTATCATCTGCGCCGCTGCTTGGAGCAATCTTGCTCCCTTTCAGAACAACAAAACCCTCAGCAGTTTGCTTGGCAGATGCTTCGACGGTGAAACTGAGCTTCTTGATAGTGCGAGTGAAGAAAAGCTCTATCTCCTCAGATGCAGTATCTGAGGTATCTTCGATAACAGGGACACTCTTATTCAGTGGAACGAATATCTTGTGACCGAGCGTACCCATAATGAGCTTCGCATAGTCCACGAACTCCTCCAGCTCGCTATCTTTCTCCTCCGTGATATGTCCTGGAGACGGATCATTTCCGTTCTTGACGATGTACCTGTTGGCTTCGATTGCCAGGTTGCAGAACTTATTTTCAAGATAGCTTATCTCTGTCGGACCGAAGGAGTTGTTGGAGGTGGTGAACACTACAGCTTCCGTCCAGTAGTCCTTATCAGGATTACGCTTATGCTCCATAAGGCGGTAGAGTATACCCTCACCATTCTTCCTTATGCCAGCCTGTCCTATGTAAGCGATGTTCTCCCCGGTGTCATCGGAAACGCCAAAAAGGAAATACACACCGCTCCATTTCAGATCTTCACGGTTCTTGCATTTTTCTATTTCAGTGCGAGGTATCTTATACGCAACGCCTGTCCAGTTGGCAAGTGTACACTTGATACGTCCGCTTGCATCTCCGTCCATAAGGAAGAGATTTATGTTTTTTCCTCGGGGCATAACTATTCTCCTTTGTCTTTTTGCAATTCTTCTATAGATTTCCCAAAAGCATATCCAAGCCTGAGATGTTCAATATCTCCACCAATTGCAATATCCTCAATTGAACCTATATAAATATTATGACGTTCAGTATCCTCTGTGGGAGTAAGTATCACTCTGTACTCTTTTTGCCAAGCATAAGTATCTCTTTTTTGATACATTTTTATTTGTGGAAAACCTGCTTTTTCATTCTCTTCAAACTCTTTTTTATCCTCTAAACATAGTTCGCCGTATATAATACTTTTTCCGTAACATGAATGATCTTTCCCTATTCGATTTAAAAATACATCAGGACGCAAAATCAATACAAACGAATCATGACCAAATTCTTGCTTTATCCTATCTACTATATCACCAAGAGAAATAATCAGTAAACCATCACGTTCAGTTATTTCGTCTGTGGTAACCTTTCTGAAACAGCAGAAGGGCGTATGCTTATTTATTTCGTTTATTTCTCTAAGTGTTGCTTTATCTGCAAGTTTGATTCCGCTACCGTATTTAATACCATTTTCGTTATCCTCTATTACAGGATAGCAATATATATTTTCGGCAGGAAAGAAATGGTGTGAATCCCAAGTGTCAATTTGTGCTGCGTTAAGATTTGTAATGTTATTGGCAAATGTTTCAGGATAACTAAAGCAGATTTCTCCCTTAGTTAATACATCTGATAGGTGCTTCTTCTTCATAGTTTTAATCAAAAATACTATATCAGATTCTATATTCCACTTTATTAGCATAATTATCACCTTCAAAATCAAACAGAATTACTTTCTTAATTCAAGGAACGTATCTCTTTTATAATGCTTATCAACGGAATACTTCGAACTTACCTTCATAAGTTATCAGCCCTCAGTTGTAACTTCTCCATCAATGCTTTGTGAACGCAAATTCGCATAATCAAAACTTCCAAATCTACTGAATTCTATATCTATTCCGTTTTCAGTGATATGATCTTTCATCGGTTCATTTGGATTAGTAAGAATAATACGAAATTCCTTTTGATAGCTGAATTTAGTAGGCTTAGTAAAGAGAATTGATCCTCCTTCTCCCTTCTGGTATCTCTCTATCTTCATAGCGTCGTCTATATCTTCGTACCTAACTATCCCATAAGTGATTTTATACCCTCTATCACTCATGCTTTTGAAGAATATATTACAAAATGTAACTGCATCATAGATGCTGACATAAAAATCATGGTTGGGAGCATCTTCAAGATACTTATTAAGAAATAACGTTATATCTTTTCTCTCTTGATCTGAAGTAATTGATAAGGTATTAGAAGTAAAAGAAATTGCTTTTTTCGAGAGAAGATAAAAACAACACAAATACCCCTCAAATCTAAGTGAACAGTCAGCAGTTTCAGCAATAACTTCTCCTGCATTTTCTTCATTCAAGTACTTTAACACGTCATCAAGCGAAGTAGATTTTGCCAGTATCTTCGGAAAGTCTGGATTAGTTTTAAGAAGAAACCCTTTCCCTTCTTGCTCGAATATCCCACCTTCTTTATCTTGTTGAAAGGAATTCTCCAATTTCCAGAAGTTGGAAGTGCTACTAAGATAAACATCTCCCTTATTAAATTGATCTCTGCGTTCTGCCGATTTGAACACCTTTAAAAGTAAATAATCATTTAGATTCATCATTTTCTGATTCTCTCCTAACAACAACTCCACAATAACCGCCCAAAAGCCATGCCATCCACCACCGACCTGACAGCAGCATCAAGCATCGTATCCCTATCAAAACGGCTCCAATGCAGCGGAAATCAGTAGTGTAGCGCCATACACCGTATCAGTTCAGAGATGCATCTGCCTCCTTTGTGAGTTTCTGATACATCTTCATCAGTTGAGAAACGATCTCACTTTCGGTCATATCCTTATCGAAACCGTAAGCCTGCATAACAGCTTTATCGTTTGCCTGATGAGCCTTGCGGAGTTCGATAGGCATGGTCAGCTCATCGTAGAGGTCGGCGAGAGAACTATCAGGATAGAGTGCTCTTGCATCGAGAATATCCTGTGCGGTTTCCTCTATCTTTGCTTTCTGCTCAGCGGTTGGAGTGCACCATGGGAAGGTATTGTAAACAATATCACTGGCATATCTGTAATCTCCCTTGATTCGACCACAGACTACGCTCATCCACGCCATATGTACACTTGAACATAGAATACCAAAATGATACATAGTTGCATTAGGTACAATAGAAACGCTGTTGCCAGGAATACAGCCGCTTTCTGCAAATCCCATAGGTATATATTTTCTGCTCTCTCCTGTATGAAGGGGAAGAACGATAAACGGACCTTCAACGAATTTACTGCAGGGACGCATTAAATGTGGTATATCTTTCAGTTTATAAGCATCGCCTGTTTTTGTCTGGCTTGAACGCCACTCCTTGCAAGCAGCAACACGTTTTTTTATTTGACTAAAATGATTAATCTCATTTGGAGAGATACCTTCAAGCCATAGACACCAACGGTTGATACCGTGAATAAATTCTCTTGCGGTAATAAAAGGTCTTATCCATTTTGCTGTGCCTGGTTCTTTAGATATCATTTCAGACTTTTCATCATCATCTAATATCAGGTATCCCTTGTCGGTTGGTTGAAAACCTTTAATAACTATCGGAACCGATGATAAAGGTGTCTTTCTTTTCTCAACGAAAACATTAGGTGCATCAAGTAAATAACCATTTATATTATCAACTATACTTAAGGTGCCATTATCAAATATTTTTCGTTTTCCAGTTCCTGTTCGCGAGAAACCTATAATAACACAATAAACACTTGCGGATTCTTTTGATTCACTGTTCCAAATGAAAGTTCTGTGGGCAAAATCAATCCTTACTCCAGAATTTATAATATCATTCCACAGAGGATATACCTGCTGACCTTGACAGATAGAATTCGTTGATACAAATGCACACTTTATATCTCGACAGCCTATAAAGTCAACGGCTTTCTTATACCAACAAGCTACATAGTCAAGCTCTCCACCTTTACCTTCAAAAATGAAATCTCTATCATCTTTCTGCTCATCAGATAACCTTGCACTACCAATAAATGGAGGGTTGCCCATGATATAAGACAGTGTATCCTTCGGCACAATGCTCTCCCAGTCAACACGCAGAGCATTTCCTTCACGAATGTGCTCATAATCATTGAGAGGAAGAGTCTTCAGAGTTTTTCCTATTATCTCTTCTGTCTCCTTCTTCTTCTGTATTTCAGCTATCCACAAAGCAGTTTTGGCAACAGCAACGGCGAAGTCATTTATCTCGATCCCGTAGAACTGGTCAAGGCTGACATCTATCATATCCCCAAGGAAGGACTGTCCCTCCTCCACGAGATTGGATATGGCTCTGTTTTCAAGATCACGGAGAGCACAATATGACTCCGTAAGGAAATTTCCGCTTCCACACGCGGGATCAAGGAACTTGAGCGAAGCAAGTTTAGCCTGAAATGCAAACAGCTTTTCGTCTCTTGTTTTCTTATATGCTGTTTTTAAAATATCGTTTAGCTCATTTGTTAGTTCATCAAGGAAAAGCGGATCTATGACCTTGTGAATGTTTTCTATCGATGTATAATGCAGACCTCCTGCACGTCTTGTTTCAGGATTCATCGTTGACTCGAACACAGCTCCGAAAATAGTCGGGCTTATTTCGCTCCAATCGAACTCGCAAGCAGAGTTGAGAATAATGTCAGCGATCTCTTCTGTGAAATTCGGAATAATAATATCATTACCGCCAAAAAGTCCTCCGTTTACATATGGAAAGTCGTTCAGCTTTGCGTCATCATACGGATCACGCTCGTCAGGAGATGTATTCAGCACACGGAACAGGTCTTTCAACTCCCTATGCCACTTGTTCACAGGAATATCTTTTAGATAGTCACGGAACTGTCTGCGTTTGAAAACCTCTGCGTCTTCTGCATAGAAACAGAACACAAGGCGGACGCATAATTTGTTAAGGTTCACATCTCCCTCGTCATCAACGTACTGTTTCTTCAATGCATCACGCATTTTACCGACGATCTGACCAGCATCATAAGACAACTGTTCCTCTTTCTTTATACGCTCAGACTTACTGCCGACAAGGAACTTCATGAGGTGAAACTCTTTCGGTAGATCGCTTAGCATGATTTGAACAGGTGCTGCGTTCTTGTCGTTCATATCGTATATATTAAACTCTGAAAAATTACAGGTGATAATGTAATCAGCCTGCTCTTTTTTGTTGAGATTATCATCATAACGCTTAGCCTGCTCATATGGAGTTAGCATTATATCACCTGACTGGTGCAGCTTTTCTGTAAGATCTTTCCCAAGGGATTTCTGCTCGACGATTATAGTAACATTATCGTGACGGATATATACATCAATGTACTTTTGATTGCCGTCCACAATGACAGGCTTTTCATATTTCACAAGACCAGTGAGTTTCTCAGCACCGAACACGTCAGTCAAGAGCTGATTCCAATAAGTCTGAGTATCACTTTTCTCCGAACCTTTGTCTTTCCAATACGCTGCGAACTCTTTTGCAGCCTTTTTCTGTTCCTTATCGGTCATGTTGGTACCTCCGATGCTAGATTCTTTAAGTACATTTTACCATATTCATATGAATAAATCAACGGATTTATATAAAAATAAGCTGATACCTGCATTATTGTAAGTATCAGCTTGTGTCCTATTAGATTTGGTTTGTCATTTGTTCCGCTAAGAGCAGCGCGCATTATGGCGCCTTTTCTTTTATCTCAAATTGGGATTCTGGAACGGGTCGTTCGGATCGTAGCCATTCTGCTGTTGCTGCTGATATTGCTGCGGCTGCTGATACTGCGGCGGGATATTGGGGCGGGGAGGATTTCTGTTTTCTTTCGCGTGCTTTGCCGCGAGCACCTTACCTATGATGACGATCACTATTACGCCGCCCAAAACAAGGTATACCCACCATGGCAGACCGAGTACGACCTTATGCAGGAAATCTGATCTTTCAAGCGTGTACTCATTGTTGTCGTGAAAAACAGTTATGGAATCTTCATCTTCGTCATATTCAAGCACTGCAACGCTCTCAATGCCGTAGCTGCCATTTAAGGTGAGATAGATAGTGTCGTCGTCGCGGTCAACACTAACGACCTTGAATTCGGTCAGGTTTTCAGAATACTTTACGTCATCATCTTCTATCTCGACCATGCACAGCATACTTACACCGCCGTTCTGCTCGATAGTATTATATACGCCGTTGAGTGCTCCGCCGTATGTATCTACCTCTGCTTCAACACATTCCCACTTGCCGTCGAAGTCCTTTGCGCCGCATGATGTGAAACACATCAGCATAGCGCCGAGGATAAAGACTATGCCTAATATCCTTTTCATTCTGCCGCTCCTTTCTTAGTTCTGGAAGGGATTCTGATACTGATCCTGCTGCTGTTGCTGCTGATATTGCTGCTGTTGCTGCTGATACTGCTGCTGTTGCTGCTGATATTGCTGAACATTTATGCCATGCAGTGCAGCAAGGCTCTGGTAGCCCTTTTCCTGATTCTTTTTTTCGCGTCTTCTGGCGGAAATGCTGTTTACCGCATTATCAACGCCGTCATTAATGAGCTTCCTGATAAAAGCTGCGAAAAAAACCAGAGCAAGTCCTATCAATACAATTATAAAAGTTCCCATAAAAGGCTCCTCCTTACATTAAAAAAGACTGTTTTTAGCTTTGAAGTTAATAGCCTGAAAGTATACCAGAGTGTTGATGTCGAACTGAAGGAATACTTTCTCTATAGCTGTCAGCAGAAGATTGATGTCATAAGGATTGAAATACTGAGTACGTCCGCCGCTGTAATGGATATTGGTAACGCCGAACGAATACATCGTCGAACCGTCATCTGACTGAAGCCTTACCAGCTGAGCCGACCAGTTCTTTCCGCTGAAATTGACCGCGCTGCCATAATTTCCCGAATATGAACATACTCCCGCGGTATTTATCGCCTCTGTAAGGGCATTGTAAAACGACTGCTGGTCTCCGATAAAGGCTCTGAATATCTCCTTGTCCTCATAGAAATTCGCTGACCTCTTGAGTACTTTTCCGCACTGAAGAGACTCCTTGAATTTTTTTGTGTTCTGGACTCCGATATAAACGCCTATTGCCACTGCCACGACAATTATAATGACTAAAATTACCATATGTACTTCCTTCCCTGCACCATTGTGCATCATGATTTACACTGGTATTATAACACATATTTCCCGAGAATGTAACTACACAACCAGGTAGTTTTTCACTCCGTATGGACATGAACTCCCCTCGCCGCCAAAAAAATAAAAAGTGCGGAAAAGATCCGAGAAAAAATGCGCTGACGCAATGCATACTGCGGGAAGCGTTTCGCCGGATATACGGATCGGTAATATCGAAAGCGGCGTGAAAGGCAAAAGGAGCTCGCCCGTATCGAAACGGAGTCTGTCCGCAGCGTCAGCAGCTCTGTTCCGCCCGACGCTCCTCCCGTGAGGTTCAATATAGTGGAGAGTATCATTATGGTCAACACCGATGATGTGATAGATTAGCGCAGGGACTCTGTCCCTGCACCCTGCACGGGGCTGACTGCCCCGTGACC
>FLNU01000597.1_pt1 | contig 11269 bp, 5 predicted proteins | sample 1140361 | NCBI WGS metagenome assembly FLNU01 (sample SAMEA3878206, study PRJEB12797) | bioreactor metagenome | biome: Moose rumen | place: Sweden | collected 2011-10 | reverse complement strand
GCTTTTCTTTTGTAGTCACCGAAGTAACAATTTAACCAGTCCGATTCTGGGTGTTTGACGGACGTTTTAATTATCAAGAAAATGGGAAAAATCAAACAAATTATCAAGCCCTATTATTATGCCATTAAATCTATGCATTTCTATTCCATTGTGAATCATCTTTCTAATCTATTTCTAAGACACAACAACTTAGCATTTTCTCTTATAAAGGCCAGAATGCAGAATAATAAAATTATTCTCGGGAACAATGTTATATTACACCATTGTCGATTCGAAATACATGGGGCAGGCAATGTTGTAATAATTGGTGATAAATGTAGGCTGTCAGGTGTAAGAGTATATATTAATTCTGGGAAAAATAAATTGGCGATAGGCAAGAATACTATAGTCAATGCAAGTAAAAAACAACGTACCCTGTTTAACCCATGTAATGGAGGAGAAATATCCATTGGGGAGAGATGCTTGTTTTCAAATAATATAGAGTTACATACAACCGACTATCATAAAATAATATTAGATGGGCACCAGACGAATTATCCGGAGAACATACAAATAGGCAGCCATTGTTGGATAGGATTGCAGTGTCTGATTTTGAAAGGCACATATATTGGAGATAACGTTATCGTTGGTGCAAGAAGTTTGTTGAACAAAAAGATAGAAGAATCAAATTGCGTAGTAGTTGGCAATCCTGCAAAAGTGGTAAAAAGAGGTATTACGTGGGATTTCTGATGTAACAACAGTTTGTTTGCTCTGTTATCACAGAGAATGATTTACTCACTAACGACATAATAATAGAGCCGGAAACAACTCCGACATCCTCGATCTCCGGTTTCCGCCCTTAATTTCTCCACATTATCAATATTATAGACCGTCCGTCGTTGCGGTCTATATTCTTCCTCCTTCTGCGAGGTCTCCATGAATTCTTTCAGCCTGAGCACCAGCAGTTGTGGGAATGTGATGTCGCGCAGGACGTTGAAGTGCGAATCGTCCGACTCGATGTAGGTGGCTCCAGCGGCAAAAGCGCAGTCCACGAACTGGTACCCTCCACGAGACGCTTGGCCTGCTCACGACTGGCCCGTGCGATGTCCACATCCAGTCGGCCCGCTGCACCCTCCGTGTCGCTTCCGCACAACCAAGTAGCCACCTCTCCGCGCTCCGCGTCCTCATCGTATTGCACACAAAGCGTCCATTCGCCCAAATATTTCTCCCTTACCCGTGCTATAGTGTCCAAATTTCGTCAGATTATGAAACTTTCAAGCATATTGTCTCGTAATTTGCTGAAAAGTTGTACCTTTGCAACCGCGAATTCACGCAGAGCCAACTTCTTCGATGAACGAAGCGATAAACCGACTTCGCAATATGTCTCGGAGCGACTACAGGGAGGGAGCACCACATTTTTGAAATTATCTCAGGTTATCCAAATATGATAGGAGTGGATTTTACCGGACGCTTAGGAAACCAACTGTTTACTTACGCCTTTCTGCGGAATGTTTGGGAAAGGCAAGGCAGACGGTGCTGTATAAAAGCCAACTTCAAACGTTGCCGGACAGGAAATTTCGAAGAAGGATTTGATAATTCTATTCGCTTTTTCCACACGGTTCCAGTCCAGGAGGAGTCATCCGACCTGATATTAACTCATGGCACTTGGAAACAACGAGCCATTTATTTGTACTATACAGCATGCAGTAAATTACCTTGGATAGCAAGGAATGACCGTCTTATGACTCGTATTGAGCAAAAAATCGAACAGTATGGCCTATACTTTACAGGTGCTGCTGATAAGGCAAGGTTTCCTGACACATTGCCGTCAGGTCCGCTGTTTATAAGGGGCTATTTTCAAGATAAGAATAATTTTGAAAACATACGACCCATCCTGCTTGAGGAACTGACACCCACGACCCCACCACTTCCGTCCAACAAAAATCTCTATGAAATTGCCGCACGGCCTGATAGCGTATGTGTATCAGTGAGATGTGGTGACTATCTGAGTAGTCAATACAAGTCGGACTTTTATGTTTGTACGCCGCGATACTTTCAAAAAGCCATTGCATTGATAAGGGAGAGAACAGACAATCCGACATTTATCTTTTTCTCCAATGACATTGCGTGGGTGAAGAACAATATACGGGTGCCTGAAGATGTAGAATGTTATTATGAAAGCGGAACAGACCCCGCATGGGAAACTTTACGATTGATGTACAGTTGTCACCATTTCATTATTTCCAACTCTACTTTTGCATGGTGGGCTCAGTACCTTGGCCGCCGTTCGGGAAAGATTGTGGTCAGCCCTACACATTGGTTTGCTAATCCAAATTGGAGTTCCAATTTGATAGACGATTCGTTCCTGCAAGTAAGTGATGGTTAAGCCAGACTAAATTCATCATATAGTCCGCTGGCAGATTATTCCAAGGTACAGGCCATACACCAGTACGTTGCTGCTAAAATTATCCTAGACGTTATCCTGAATACGCACTGGTGGCATCCTTGATGTGCTCAGTCTTAAAGTTTCTTTGGACGAGCCAAAGACCTCCTCGTCCGCATGAACCAAAGACCTCCTCGTCTGCAGTAACTGTTCCTGTTTGCTATGGCTTTTTACCATGCGTGGTTCCGTGCAGTCCACATCGTTGATGGTCATCTTCTTGGTGGTGGTACACAGAGTCAGAGTCTCCACACATGGCATTCCGTCTGCGTCGCTGAACGTGAACAGCCTTTCGCCGTCTTCCGCCACACTCGTCCAGCGGTAGTTGACTTTCCTCGAAGAGGCCGTTTCGAATAGCGACGGCTTGAAGTTCATGGTGGTGCCGTTCTTCCTATCAGCCATCTTGGTGTTGAAGATGTCGGACAGTCCGTCGGAGTCATAACTTAGCCCTTTACCCGTCAAGTCTTGGGGATGTTGAGGTATGCCAGACGGTCCCACCGGTCATGGGCAGACACATCACGGTGTTGTCCCTCTTCACTTAGTCAGTCGTCATGCCTTGAGCATGGATGCCGGTCGGACAAAACGAGTAAAACACATCAAAAATCAACATTTCCTTGACTACTCCCAATATTTGCATTATCTTTGTAGTTAGATTAAATTATTTTAAAACCATGAATCGTTTAATTTGCCGTTTTATACTTTGTTTGTCCATGCTGACGATTTTCCACGGTCGGCTTGCGGCACAGAGACAAACAGACCGACTGGACCGCGGACTGGTCGTCATACCGACAGGCTCGACCAGCGGATCCAGCACCAATGTGATTACATGGCGTCGACTCGGAGAAGAATACTATGGTGTGACCTACAACCTGTATAAGGACGGAGCACTCTTGGCCTCGGGCTTGACAACGCCCTGCTATGCCGACAACAACCGTGGCTACACGACGACACAGTACCAGGTGGCGGCCGTGAAGGATGGGGTAGAACAAACCAAATGTGCCGCCGTTACCGCCTGGACGCAATATGTGTATAAATTGACCGAACGTTGTGCGACGGGCTACATCGACCTCGTACTGGCCAACGTCTACGACCGCAACGGCAACGACGTCACGGCCAACTACGAGCCCAACGACGCCGAGTTTGCCGACCTAGACGGCGACGGACAGTTGGAAATGATTATCAAGCGCGTGAACAATTACGACTCGTGGGACGGGACGGAGATGTATGCCTACAGCAGCACACAGTTTGACGTTTTCGACGCCTACGACATCGACTGGCAGACCGGGGGGGTCAACCTCATGTGGCGCATCGACGTGGGGCCCAACATGGTGACCATGGACCGCACCGAACTGAACATCATCGCCTACGACTGGGACGAGGACGGCAAAGCCGAGGTAGCATTGCGCGGTGCCGACAACATGATTGTCTACGGACCGGACGGAACGACACAGGTGTGTACCATCGGCGACATGACTGTCAACACACGCAATAGCCTTAATTCACATTCGAATGCCCAATATGCCTGGACAATCACGGGAGCCGAGTATCTTATCTATATGAACGGACTGACGGGACAGACTTACCAGGTCATGGACTATCCCCTCAAGCGGCTGGAGTCGGGCGAGTCGAGCCTGAACGCTGCGTGGGGCGACGCATACGGCCACCGCTGTACGAAGCACTTCATGGGTGCTCCCGTGCTCGACGGACGAAAGGCCAGCCTGTTTGTGGCCCGAGGCATTTACACTCGGCACAAAATGGCGGCTTACGACATCGACCCCACAAGCCACACACTCACCCAGCGGTGGTACTGGAGCAACAACGGCGGAGGCAGCGACCCTTGGTATGCCAACGGCTACCACAACTTTTGCATTGCCGATGTAGACGAGGACGGGCGCGACGAGATTGTCTATGGCTCCATGGTGATAGACGACAACGGTCGAGGCCTCTCGACCACAGGACTGGGACACGGAGACGCACTCCATTGCAGTGACTTCGACCCCTTCCGCCCAGGACTGGAAATTTTTGCCTGCAACGAAGACGAACCCTGCATGAACTATCGCAACGCCACGACCAGCCAACTGTATGTGCGACGCACGAGCAGCAATGACGACGGGCGTGCCCTCTGTGCCAATTTCTCCGACACCTATCCGGGTGCCATGGGACGCTCGACACAGACGGGCATGATTAGCCTAGTGGCCGACTGCGACAACGGACTTGGCGGCGACGAATTCATCAACTACGGCGACCTCAACTTCCGCATCTACTGGGACGGCGACCTGCTTTCCGAAGTGCTTAACTCGCCTGGAAAGGGAAGCGAGGCTAAAATTGAGAAGCCTGGCGTGGGACGTCTTTTCACCTCCTCGGGCTGCAACATGAACAACGACTCCAAGAACGTGCCATGCTTCCAGGGCGACCTCATCGGCGACTGGCGCGAGGAAATCGCCGTACGCTGTGGACAGAACGTCCGCATCTACACCAGTGGCTACTACACCGACTACAACATCTACACCCTGTGGCACGACCACCAATACCGTCAGGCCATGGTGTGGCAGATGCATGCCTACAACCAGCCACCCCACCTCAGTTATTTTCTCGGCCAGACCGAGGACATCACCGTGGCCCCACCACCACTCACACTGACCGACCGCACAGTCGTGGAGTCCGGCCAAAGCCTCACCTCTTCGCTCAAAGCAAAGGAAGTGCTGACCTACGGCTATGCTGACAACACCTATACCCTGTCTGCCGCCATTTCGCCCAAGGTTCTCATCATGAACGTGCCCGTCTGGACTCAGGGCAATGACAACAATGCCAGCATCACCACCACCATTTACACCCACACCCTCAACATCACAGGCAGCGGAACACTCAACGGCACGGCACGTCTCGTCAAGCAGGGACTGGGAACGCTCAACATCACAGCAGCCACCCTCAACCACACGGGCGACACCGACATCTGGGGAGGAACGGTCAACTTCAACGGCACACTGACAAGCAGTCACCTGTGGATGAACCGCCACACCACCCTCAATTCCACCGGCGGTTCGTTCGGCGGCGGACTGGAGATGTGCTACGGAGCCACCCTGAACATAGGCGGACCTGCGGCACAGTCGCTCAGCAGTGTCAGTGTGGGCGGAACGCTCAACCTCAACTACGGAGCACGCGTCGTGCTCGACATCAACAGCACCAATGCCAGCGGCAACGACCAACTGAACATCGGCACCCTTGTCGTCGGCACCAAGGATTGGCAGTATGGACCCCAATACCAACAGCCCGTCTTCTATATCAACGCAAGCAACACGCTGGCCGAGGGGCGCTATCCCATCGGTACGATAGGCAACACACCGGCCAACCTCAGCGACATCCTGCTCGAGAGCAACGGCAATGTCTCTTCGTCTGCCTATCTCGAGGTGTCGGGCGGAACCCTCTACCTCGTTATTCCCGAGGGGTCCGTGCCCACCACTGCCGTGCCCACATTTGCCATCCAGGGCATGAACGCCTATGGCACCCACTACTACCTGCCGTCCGTCCTTTACAGCAGCACCACCACGGGCGTCACCTTCACCGGCACATTTACCGACACAGAAGGAAACGCCACCCCACTCGGCCAGTTGCTTTACGACAACGATTTTGCCGCGGAAAGCACCGACGGATGGACGACCACCACAGGCGGACGCTATACGCCAACGATTCTCTACGACGAGCAAGACCCCTATCTGTCTGTCGCCCAGGGCGAACGCCAGAACAATGGCTGCACCGTCAACGGCACCATCCTGCAAGACGCAGTTCAAGCAGGCACCGACTTCAACCTCAGTTTCAACCTGAAACTGAGCAGTTCCACCAACCAGTCGCCCACCTCCTTCACCATCTACGACCAGGCAAACACGCAGCCCGTCCTCAGCCTCACGGCCACCGGAACCTGGGCTACGTCATGGATTGTCAACGGCTCCTCTCTGCAGATTGAACTGCCTAACTCGAACAAAGGCAACAGTTCACAATCCATTGCCGACGTCACGTGGTGCACCTACCTGCTGGAGCGTGTCGGAGGGGATACCTACCTCACCGTGACCAATCGTGAGACAGAAGCGACGGTGCTGCCACGCACACTCGTCAGCACACTGAGCAGCAGCGGCGGACTGGGCCGCATGTCGTTTGTCACCAGCCGATACTTTGCCAATTTTGGCATTGACGACATCCGGGTCGAGACGCCTTTCGGCAATCCCTACACGTTCTCCCGGCCCGGACAACTCACCATCACGGCCGCTGAGACAGGCGCGACGCCTTCCACCGCCACCTTCGATGCGACCTATCCGTATGCCATCTACTACCAGTCGCCGGCCTACAATGAGATTCAGGCTTCCGACGTAGCCGCCACACTGGGCACGAGACTGTGGAACACATCCAGTTACACCAGCCGCTGGGCCAACTGGAGCAAGACCAACACCACCTACGGACAGGACTATGTCATTGTCGAGGCTCTTAACAACAACGGATATGTCGACCAAGACAGTGTCATCACCATCAGCCGCAAAGGTAACGCCTATCCGCTCTGTCTCGTCGAAGGGTTCGGCATCGGCCAGAACGGTACGAACCAGACCACCATCACGGCCTCGGCACTGGGCGACGAGAACACCATCGTCTACTACAAGGCTGACAACAGTTTGGGCAACGGCAGCAGTTACGACGAGGGCTACCGCTTCCTTGAGCAGGACGGCACATTTACCTACACACTCACCAACAACACCTTCTGTCAACTCACGGCCTACGTCCCCATTCACGAGCAGTACGACGAGAATTCGACCAGCGGACCCACGGCGGGCGGCAGCGGCAACATCGCCATCGTGCGCACGTTCTCGGCCGTCAGTTCCGGCTCGGGATGGAACTCACTCGTGCTTCCCTTCGACATGGACGAACAGCAACTGCTCCGTACCTTCGGCCCTGGCACACAGACGGCACAGTTCACGGGCAGCGACCCCGGTACGCTGCTGTTCAGCACCGACCAGCGCACCCTGCAGGCGGCACAGCCCTGCCTCATCCGTGTCGGAAAGGTGCGCAGCGACCAGTTCTACGTCATAGCCGGCGTAGACCGCCAACCAGCCACCCAGCCCAAGGTGGAGACCACCTACTACGACTTCATCGGCAGTTACGTGAACAGCGGACGCGTCACGTTCCCCTCCAACACCTATTTCTACAATGCCGCCAACGGCGACCAACTGAACAAGGTGGCTGAGAACAACAGCATTACCTTCAAAGGCTACCGAGCCTACTTCTCGGCCAAAGACGGAGCCTCGCTTGCCAAGAACATCGGCATCGACTTCTCCGACCATCCGGCCATCCCGACCGCCATCGACACGCCCGCCGCCACCCTCATGGCCACGCCCGTGAACATCTACACCATGAGCGGACAACTCGTTCGCGCCCATGCCACGACGACCGAAGGGTTGCCGGCAGGCATCTATCTCGTCGGCACACGCAAACTCATCATCCACCCATAGACAAATATCCACCATCATGCGAATCTATCAAACACCAAGAATCTCCATAGCAAGTATAAAGACCGCCTTGCCACTGCTCGGCTTCGACGTCAACACCAGCACGGTGGAGGAAGTTGAGGAAGGAGAGATAGGAGCCCATTGGCGAAACGGCAGTCCCTACGACCCTTCACTCGAGGAGCGAGGCAACGACGGTTGGGGACAACTGTGGTAGCAACCATCAGCGAGGAACGGTGCAAACGGCAGCGTTCCTCTTTTTTTTATACCCACAACCCACACCGTCAATGCCGCCACACGCAGCATTTTCCAGTCCGAAATCAAGCCGACATAACCGAAAACTTCCTTGCACCGCACAGGAAAGTTGATTCCGGTGCAGAGGAAAGTATAAATCAAATATATGATTTATATAAATCATGGCTTTGATTTGTATAAATCATACGTTAGATTTATATAAATCATATATTTGATTTATACTTTGCTGTTTAGATGCGTGAACTTTTGAGTGCAGATGGCTGAAGTTTGAAGTTTAGAGGTTAGAAGTTAGAGGTTAGAGAATAGGAAAAATGGAGGCCGCGCCTTGTGGAGAGGGCTGCATGCCCGTCTCGCTGAAGGCCATGCCATGAGGCTGAAGTCGGGAGTGCAGACACGGGTGAAGTTACGGGTGCAGATACGGGATGGCGTGTGCCTGGCGGTGCGGGTGTGGCTCAAGTTTTTCAGTTTATTCTTTGCTTTTTAATTTGAAAATGTATAATTTTGTTATTGATATTCGTAAATCATTTTCTAACTATTTACTAACTATTTTACAAAAGAATCATGCTTATGAAGAGACTGCTATCTCTTTTTGTGTGCTCGCTGCTGGTGGCAGTGGGTGCCATGGCACAGGGATGGGTGAAGCCTGTTCCGCAGAACCAGGATTTCGCGATTGACACGGAACTGTACCTCTGGAACGTGGAGGCAGAAGGCTTCTTCCTGGGTGCCAACGACTGGGGGACGCGCTGTTCGATTGACAGTTCGAAGGGCTGGAAGGTGAAGTTTGACAGTGCTGCCTCTGACTATTATTTCCACATTTTCGTCGAGGAAGGCGGACACGCCAACCAGTGGTGCGAAATCAAGATTGAAGGCGAGACCAGTATATGGACCGACGCCTACTCGACCGACGGGAACTATGCTGAATCTGACCACTGTGTGTCGGTCGCTGCGAACGGCGACGGCAGTTACAGGTTCGGTCCTTCAAATCAGAACGGAAAGTTCAACGTGGCGGACTATGAAGGTGTCTTTATCGGACTCGACCCGAATCGCGCGGGCGACACGCGTCTGTATCTGGTCGACGCTGCAGCGGTCTCGGATGCGCAGGTTGACTGGTACTTCGTGTCGGCGTCGACCTACGAGGAGTTCGTGCCCAAGCGCCTGCAGTGGGAGGCCGCCATGGAACTGGGCGAGGCTATCGCCCAGGCCGAGGCACTGAGTGGCGTGGACGCCAGCGTGCTGTCTGCTGCGAAGGCCGCATACGGCAACACTTCGACCTCGACCGAGACGCTGAAGGCTCAGAAGGCTGCCCTCGAGACTGCCATGATTTCTGCCGCTACGCCCACGGCCCCCATCGAGGTGCTGTCGAAGAAGGGCATTGCCACCGACTTCTCCGACGGACAGGCCACTGGCTGGGAGTCGTCGACCTCGGCTCAGAACAAGCAGGCCAGCAACGGCAACAATGCTGCCAACTACGACATCACCGGCAACCACTACGAGAACTGGAACAGTGTGGCTTTCGGCACGGGTAAGGTCTACGCCACGCCTACGGGCCTGCCCAAGGGTGTGTACCACCTGAACGCGCTGGCATTTGCCAACGTGACGGGCGGCACCTATCTCTATGCCGGCAACGTGGAGAAACTGGTGACCACCACCAACATCGACATCAACAGCCCCATGGACATCTACACCGTGGGTGAGGGAAGCCTTGAGGTCGGACTGGAGGTGAAGACACAGGGCCCGAACTGGATTGGTCTCGACAATGTGTTCCTCTACAACCTGGGCAGCAGTGCTGAAGCCGTGAACGTGGCTGTCAGCGAGACGCTGAAGGATGTGCCAGACCCAGAGTACTACCAGCACTCGGTGAAGGACACCTTCGACAACGCAAAGAGCGCCCTTGAAAGTGCATCGAACATCGACGCCCTGGCCAGCGCACTGCCTGCCTACTACACGGCTCAGGCTGCCCTCGTAGCCAGTGCAGAAGCCTACGACAAATATTACCAGAAGTACCTCGAAGTGGAGGAATTCTACAACAACAACCAGAACCTGCAAGGCGAAGGCATGATTAAGTTGGGTGAATACCTGGACTTCGACGACGGCCCAAGCACTGACTTCCCCAACGGCTGTGCCCACTACATCCTGGACAACGGCACACTGAACGCCGAGCAACTTGCACAGGAAATCAAGTTCATGACCGAACTCCAGGGCAAGGCTGTCGAGGGCGGCATGGAAGACGGCACCGACGTGACGGCCATGATCAAGAATGCCCACTTTGCCGAGACTGGAGTTTGGACCAGCAACGGTGGCAGTCCTGAATGGCCTCTCGGTCCCGAGGACTATGCCGTGGCTCAGTGCTACAACACCCTGTTCAACGTATCTCAGGAGATTGTCAACCTGCAGAATGGCCTGTACGAACTCACACTGAACGACTTCTTCCGCCCAGGTTCCGGGAACGAGAATCCTCAGACTTATGTCTACATGAACGACGACCGCGTGAATATGAACCCCATCGACGACGGAGGTGACCAACCCACCGACGTGACGACAGCAGCCGATGCATTCAAGAGCGGACGCTACGAGCAGCACCTGTATGGCATCGTGACCGACGGAACCATGACCATCAAGTTGACCAACGAGAACCGCTTCTCGGAAGACTGGGCCTGCTGGAGCAACCTGCGCATGACCTTCCGTGCCTCCAACCCGACCGTGCTGGCCGAAGTGACTTCCAACAACATCGCCGCTGCCGACCAACTGCTCAACCAGAAGATGGGCAATGAGCAGTCGTCTGCCCTCTCGTCAGCCAAGAGCGCTGCATCGGCCAACACCTACGACGCTCTCGTGGCCCTGAAGAAGGCGATGAAGGCCGCCAGCGAAGGAATCGAAGCCTACACAAGCCTGAACGCAGCACTGGTGAACCTCAGCACCACACTCGATGAATACAAGACTTCACCCAAGGCTACCGAGGCACAGGCTCTGCTCAGTGCTGCCGACGCTGCCTACAGTTCCGGCTCGCTCAACACGGCTGCCGCACTTGCCAAGGTTGAAGAACTCAACGCCATGGCAACGGCCCTGAAACTGGGAGACATCACCGGCGAAGAAACCGACATGACCAGCG
>FLNU01000688.1_pt1 | contig 11280 bp, 10 predicted proteins | sample 1140361 | NCBI WGS metagenome assembly FLNU01 (sample SAMEA3878206, study PRJEB12797) | bioreactor metagenome | biome: Moose rumen | place: Sweden | collected 2011-10 | reverse complement strand
CAAAATAAGTTTTTTTTGTCATTGTAAAAAAAAAGTGTAATTTTGCAGCATGATTACTAACAACGATATGGCCGTACAGACGGCACAATTTCTATTGACTGTGAAAGCGGTAAAGCTCAACGATGAGCATCCTTTCACATGGGCATCGGGGCGAAAATCGCCTATTTATTGTGACAACCGCGTCACTTTGTCGTATCCCGAGATACGTACCTTCATTCGGCAGTGCTTCACCGCTTTGGTGAACGATACATGGGGCGATGTAGACGTGATAGCCGGGGTCGCCACGGGTGGCATCGCACAAGGGGCTCTTGTGGCACAGGAACTTGGCAAACCGTTTGTGTATGTCCGTTCGGAACAGAAGAACCACGGTCTTACCAATCAGATAGAGGGTGAGATACATCCCGGACAGTCGGTGGTCGTGGTCGAGGATCTTGTCTCGACAGGCAAGAGCTCGCTCGTCGCCGTCAAGGCACTGAGGGAGAAAGGCTGTGTGGTGAAAGGCATGGTGGCCGTCTTCACCTATGGCCTGCAAGTGGCTGCCGACAACTTCGCCAAAGAGAATGTCGAACTGATGACACTGACCGACTACGACACTCTTATCAGTGTGGCGCAAGAGCACGACTACATACGTCCCGAAGCTTTCGAGAGCCTCTCGCAGTGGCGCGAGAACCCCGAGCATTGGAGCGACGAACGCATAGCCGCCGGTTTGTGATGTTGCCATGGTTTAACAATTGAAAATAGAAATTAATGAAGACGACGGTGCTGCATGCATGTTTCGTTGCGCTTGTCGCGATGATGTCGTTATGGGCCGGTGAGCTGCGGGCGCAGCAAGTGTCGGCAGACAGTCTTATTGTCGTCGACTTGCCGGGTGGTGTACGCCTCGAGATGGTGCGAGTCTATGGAGGGACTTTCAATATGGGCAACGACGAGGCACGAGGTTTGAAAGTCAACTACGATGCTTCTCGTCCGGAGCACCGTGTGACGGTGGGAGACTACTACATAGGACGCTACGAGGTCACACAGGCACAGTGGGCCAGCCTGATGGGCGACTCGCTGACGGGTAACCTTGTCGCCAGTGCCGATTCGATGCCGGTACGACAGGTCAGCTGGACGGCGGCGCAACAGTTTTGTACGCTTCTGAGCCAGCATACTGGTCTTCGCTTTCGTCTGCCTACCGAAGCCGAATGGGAGTATGCTGCTCGTGGCGCTGCCTATTCGCATGGCACATCCTTTGCCGGTACAGCATCGATGGCTGCTGCCGGGTGGTACTGTGTCAACAGCGAAGGACATCCTCATCCCGTTGGTCGCCTGAAACCCAACGAACTAGGCTTGTATGACATGTGTGGCAACATGATGGAGTGGTGTTCGGACTGGATGGCTCCCTACGACAAGGCGGAGCAGGACAACCCCCGTGGCGCCGACAATGGAGAAAGCCGTGTTTTGCGCGGCGGCCACTACAACAGCACGTCGCCGGGATGCACCGTCTACGACCGTGCATGGTATCTGCCAAGTGGCAGCTACGAATATTTCGGGATGCGTCTGGCTATGGATGTGCCAAATTGAACGTTTTCGATAAGCCTCGGCAGAGTGCAAATCACGCAGTGATTTGCACTCTGCCGAGGCGGATAAAACGAGGGTTGCGAAGAAAACACTTTTATTATGATAATCAAGGACAAGGAGTTTGAAACCCTTATTAGCGAGAGGGAACTGCAGGATATCGTCCGCCGACTTGCTGACAAGGTGAGTCTCGACTACGCGGGCCGCAACCCTGTTATATGTCCTGTGCTGACTGGAGCATTTGTCTTTGCAGCCGACCTCGTGCGTCGGCTGACGGTGCCCTGCGAGATGCATTTTGTCTGCTACACATCCTACAGCGGTATCAGGAGCACGGGCGAGGTGCATTGTTCCCTGCCTTTCTCCGCAAGCGTCGCCGGACGCGACGTGTTGATAGTGGAGGATGTCGTCGACAGCGGTTTCTCGATGCAACATGTTTTACAGTCGCTCGCTGCCATGCATCCTGCCAGTGTGCGGGTCTGCACTCTGCTCTTCAAGCCCAATGCATTCAAAGGCGACTTCAGTGTCGACTATGTTGGACGCAATATCGCCGACGAGTTTGTGGTGGGCTATGGTCTCGACTATGACGGATATGGACGCAACTTGCCGGAGATACTTCAGGCAACATCTGCAATAGCAAAAATAACACAATAAGTATAGTTGATTTGTTGAACCGTTGTTAATTCGTTAGTGCCAATGACCCATAAAAACACAAATCTGCAATATTGCAAATCGTCGCATGGCTTTCCAGCCATCCGCCGATGGCTGCCTTTAACCTTGTTGTTTTTCCTTGTGGCCGGATGCGGCGATAAGGAACAACCCATCAACGTCGGTGCCGAGCAGCTCTATGGATGTTGGGTCAAGAACGGCACACAGGAGTATTGGCGTTATCTTGAGGACGGCACGGGCGTCACCTGGGACGAGTCCGAAGACATTAGCGAGGACGAGTCGAACCTGCGCTTCGAATGGAGCGTCAGCGGCGACCTGCTGACCCACATATTTCATGGTGAGCAAGACAACCAGGCTGTGCCCAAGCTCTTCACCATCAAGGGTATCAGCGCCTCGTCGATGAGCTGGGTCGACGACTATGGCCAGAGTTATACTTTTATAAAAGTGTTGCGATGAAAGAAGATGCCTCTCAATCCGCCACACGGTCTACCGTCCGCTCTTCCACCCGACGCTGGCTAAAAGTGACCATTGTCGTGATACTCTCGTTGCTGGGTGTGGCAGTCATCGCTGTCGGCATCGTCCTCTACACAGTGTTCACCCCCAGCCGCCTGACGATGGTGGTGAACAGTCTGGCAGGACGCTACATCGGATGCGAGACGCATTTCGAACGTGTCGACCTCACCCTCTTCCGCACTTTCCCCGATGCCGGACTGCGCATCGACAACGTCTACGTCGTCAACCCTCTTGCTGGCGCTCCATGCGACACGGTGGCCCGCATTGGCAGCCTTACTCTCGGCGTCGATGTGAAAAAATACCTCAAAAGCAACGCCCTGATTGTCCATCAGCTGCTGATTGACGACGTCGTAGCCTCGCTCTATGTCGATGGCGACGGTCGCAGCAACTTCGACATATTCCCACACACGGACAAGTCTGACGACACCAGCCATAATGCTTTCAGCCTCGACAGTCTGCCCGACATGGATCTCAAGCGTTTAAAGGTCACCCGTCTCGATGCCATCTTCCGAAGCGAAAAAGGAAACATGGGTGCCGAAGTCGCCGCGTTGGGACTCGACATTGCGGGCACGCTGCGCGACGGATGTGTCGACGCTGCACTCAGCATCGGCACAGACAGTCTGGTTCTCGTCACCACCGACAGTGCAGGCAATACCTCGCTCGACGCCATGCTGGGGGGGGTGGACCTCTCCCTCGAGGTCGCTGGCCGCCTTGAAGAGGTTCTAGGCGACCTTGAGCTCAAGGTGCGGACAGGCCGTCTGATGACGGACGGCACCGACATGGTGGGTCGCATGGCTCCGAAGCGCCACCTCATTGCCGTCAAGGCTCCCTTCAACGCCGACCTGCTGAACATGCAGTTCCTCCTCACTGACGGCCGTCTTGAGGTGTCAGACTACGCCCTCGATGTTTCGGCCGACGTGCGTCTCGACCCGATGTATGTCGATGCCGCTGTCACTACCGACGGCACATGGCAGGTCGCGCCACTCCTGGCCATGCTTCCCGAGAGCTTCGTCGCATGGAAGCAGGGCATCGACCTCGACGGCAAGGTGGCGCTACGAGCCTACGCCGTGGGCTACGTAGGCGACAGCACCATGCCGGTCGTCGATGCGACCGCCACCATCGCCGATGGGCTTTTTTATATGCCGCAAGCGTTGCCATACAAAGTTAGCCGCATCAATGCCGACCTCACCGCGCGGCTCGACCTTGCGGGCGTCAGCACCGCCACGTTGAACAGCTTCAGTGCCCACACGCGTGGCACCGACGTGAACGTCAGCGGCAAGGCCGACGACCTGATGGGCGACATGCATGTCGACGCACGTGTGAAAGGACGTCTGCCGCTGGCCGACGCCGAACCTATGCTGCCCGACAGTCTGCCGCTGCGTCTCTCCCGCGGACGCGCCGACATCGACATGGGGGTCGACTTCCGTCTCGGACAGCTCGCCGACATGGACCTGCGGCATGTCAAGGCCACGGGCACCATTAAGCTACGCGATGTGGACGTGGACTACGACAGCTTGCATGCCACCACGCCTGCGTTGGACCTGACACTACAGATGCCCGCCAGGCAACACGTGGGCAAGATGGCCGATGTACACCTTGCCTGCAACGGCAAGATGCACGTTGCCAGCGGTACTATGACTGTCGAGGCCGACAGCCCCGACATCAGCATTGGAGTCAACAATCCGCTGAAGAACCAGTTGGCTGCCGCCTTCGAGCTAAAGTCGGGTGAGGCCGAGGCCAATATCGATTCGATGATGGTCTCGCTCGGTGCCTTGCAGCTCAGCGGCTCGATGCGCATGGACAGTACCCAAGAGAACCCACTGCGGCGCTTCAACCCGCAGGCCGACATAGACATGCACAGCGCCGTGCTCTCTATGCCACTGCTGCCCGATGCGGTGCGCCTCTCGCAGTTCGCCGTGATTTATAATGACGACAAACTCAACATCAAGAATGCCGACGTGAAGCTTGGCCACTCCGACTTCCAGCTCTATGGCGAAGTGGAGAACATCGAACGCTGGATGAGCAGCGAGGGCATGCTGACTGCCGACCTTAACTTCACATCGGGCTACACTGATGTCGACCAGCTGCTGGGCATCTTCAGCGGCATGGGTAGCGACGCCGACAGCATCGAGCAGATGCGACAAGAGGACGACGTGCCCGACGAGGCCAATCCGTTCATCGTGCCGCGCGACGTCGACGTCACGCTGCATACCCACATACGCCGCAGCGTGGCCTTCGGCAACGACCTCGACGATGTGGCCGGGTCGGTAACCGTCAACGACGGCGTCGTCATACTCGACCAGATCGGCTTCGTCTGCAAGGCTGCCACCATGCAGCTCACGGCTCTCTACCGCTCACCGCGTCCCAACAATCTGTTCTGTGCTCTTGACTTCCACCTGCTCGACATCCGTATCGACGAGCTGCTACAGATGATCCCCACCGTCGACACATTGGTGCCTATGCTGGCGGCTTTCAACGGCGACGCCAACTTCCATCTTGCCGCCGAGACATACCTGGACGCTTTCTACCATCCCAAGATGAGCTCGCTGCTCGGTTCGGCTGCCATCAGTGGCAACGACCTGGTGGTGCTCGACAACAACAACATAGCCCAGATTGCCAAACTGATGCAGTTCAAGAGCTGGAAGGACAAGGACGACAAGATAAAGATTGACAGCCTCGCTGTCGAACTGACCTGTTTCCGTAAGGAGATTGAGGTCTACCCCTTTGTGCTTAACATCGGCAAGTATCAGCTCTGCGCCGCAGGCAAGCACAACCTCGACAATGTGTGCAACTATCATGTCGAGTTGCTCAAGAATCCGCTGATGGCCAAGGTCGGCGTCGATGTCAAAGGACCGTTGTCAAGTCCGAAGATATCGCTTGGCGAGGTGCGCTATGCCGACCTGTACCGTCCGGAAAAACAGGGCGTGGTCGAGAAACGAACACTGGAACTGAAACGAATGATAAGCGATGCCCTCGAAAGGGGCGTCAGATGACCACCAAATTGGTTGAACTGTTGATATGCCAAAACTGCCAAAAACTGTTGTCGACAACAATTAAACGATTAAACATAATTAATGAAGATGACCATGTTCCATCGATACCATAGCACCATACACGGCGATTACCGTCGTGCTTATCTTCGTTGCGGCATTGTAACGGGAGTTGTGCTGGCTTTGTATGTTTCTGTGCGTTATCTTCTTGGTGCGCCGGTTGAAAGTCCGTTGTCATACATCAGCGATGCAATACTGCTGGTGTTACTGTTTCTGTTTGCCGCCTACTATCGCAACTCGCTGCCCGACGGTCGTGTGTCCCTCAAGGAACTGATGCTCTTCGGCATCGGCACAGCTGTGGTGACGGCGTTGTTGTATGGCGTTTTGTTATGGGCGTTTGAATTGGCATTTCCGACACAGACGGTGTTGTTTACCAATGCTATGACGGGCACGGAGGTGACCGTGTCCGACCCGCAGCTGCACTACTGGGCGGCATGGTGGGCCATCGTCGCCGCTGTCGAGGTGCTGTTGCTTGGCGCCTTCGGGGCTTTCTTGGAGGCTATTGTCTTCAGGAGAGATTAGCCCCCTCTAAATCTCCCCCTAAAGGGAGAGACACGGAAGCCTCCTCTGAATCTCCCCCTAAAGGGAGAGACTTGGAATAAACAACAGTTCAAATTAACGAATTAACAAATTAACAAATTAACAAATTAATGAAAGATATATCTATTGTAGTACCCCTCTACAATGAGGCCGAGTCGCTGCCGCATCTGGCGGAATGGATTGAACGCGTGATGCGAGAGCATGGCTTCAGCTACGAGGTGGTGATGGTCGACGACGGTTCGAAGGACGGGTCGTGGGAGGTGATCGAGAAGCTGCATGCCGACAATCCCGATTTCCGTGGTATCAAGTTCCGTCGCAACTATGGCAAGAGTGCTGCACTGAACACCGGCTTTGCGGCTGTCGAAGGCGATGTGGTAATCACTATGGATGCCGACTTGCAGGACTCGCCCGACGAAGTGCCGGAGCTGGTGCGCATGGTGATGGAAGACGGCTATGACCTTGTGAGCGGATGGAAGAAGAAACGCTACGACTCGACATTGTCCAAGAACATACCGTCTAAGTTTTTCAACTGGACGACACGCCGCCTGAGCGGCATCAAGCTGCATGACTTCAACTGTGGCCTCAAGGCCTACCGTCGCGACGTGGTGAAAAGTATCGAGGTGTATGGCGAGATGCACCGTTACATACCAGTCATCGCCAAATGGGCTGGCTTCGGCAATATTGGCGAGAAGGTGGTGCAGCACCGCAAGCGCGAATTCGGTGTGACCAAGTTCGGCATGAACCGTTTCGTCAATGGCTATCTCGACTTGATGAGCATCATGTTCATGTCGAAGTTCGGCAAGCAGCCGATGCATTTCTTCGGAGCCATAGGGTCGGTATCTTTCCTGCTTGGCTTTGTGGCTCTTGTCGTGGTCCTCATACTGCGCCTTGCGGGACGCATGGCGTTGACCAACAGTGTGTGGTTCTACCTGTCGATGTTTTTTGCGTTGATAGGACTGGTGCTTTTCCTGGCGGGTTTCATAGGAGAGCTTGTCTGCCGCAACAGCACTACACGTAACCAATACTTAATTGAGAAAGAGATATGAGTCTGCAGTGTGGTATAGTGGGGTTACCCAACGTGGGTAAATCGACCCTCTTCAACTGCTTGTCGAATGCCAAGGCACAGGCGGCCAACTTCCCGTTCTGCACCATCGAGCCCAATGTCGGTGTCATCACTGTGCCAGATGAGCGGCTGGCAAAGCTCGCCGAGATAGAACATCCAGCCTCCGTGGTGCCCGCCACGGTCGAGATTGTGGATATTGCAGGTCTGGTTCGTGGGGCCTCGAAGGGCGATGGACTGGGCAACAAGTTTTTGAGCGATATACGCAACTGCGATGCCATCATCCATGTGCTGCGATGTTTCGACGACGACAATATCACTCATGTCGACGGTAGTGTCGACCCTGTGCGCGACAAGCTCACCATCGACACGGAGCTTCAGTTCAAGGACCTCGAGACCATCGAGAACCGTTACGACAAGGAGGTGAAGAAGGGCAAGGCGGGTGGCGACACCCATGCCAGACGTCTGGTGGAGGTGATGGACCTTTATCGTGCGGCTTTGCTCGAGGGGCGCAGTGCCCGCACTGTACAGCTCGACGACAACCAGACGGAGGTGGCTCGCGACCTTCAGCTTCTGACAACCAAACCTGTCATCTATGTATGCAACGTGGACGAAGCGTCGGTCGTCGGGGGTAACGCCTATTCCAAGGCTGTCGTCGATGCTGTCGCCGACGAGCATGCCGAGGTGCTGCTGCTCGGCGCCGGTATCGAAGCCGACATAGCCGAGTTGGAGACTTTCGAGGAGAAGCAGATGTTCCTCGAGGACCTGGGCTTGAGGAGAGCGGTGCCGGCCGACTGATCAAGGCGGCCTACCGTCTGCTCGGTCTACAGACATTCCTCACCGCCGGCCCCAAGGAATGCCGTGCTTGGACTTTCCGCAAGGGGATGAAAGCCCCTCAGGCGGCGGGCATTATCCATTCCGACTTCGAGCGAGGCTTTATACGTGCCGAGGTGATAAAATACGACGACTATGTCGCCTTGGGCTCCGAGGCCAAGTGTCGCGAAGCAGGCAAGATAGCCGTCGAGGGCAAGGACTATGTCGTGCAGGACGGCGATATAATGCATTTCCGCTTCAATGTGTAGAGTATAAAAAAAAAGATTTTGATTGTTGACAAACGGTTCGGGTAATAGTATGTTGCACGGAGGGTTGCGTAGGGGCGCCTACGTCGGCCTGGTTGCTGTTTTGCTGCCTACGGTCGTCGTCATGTCGTCATGTTCCACCGAGAAGGCCAAGTGGGCCAATGTCCAGTATCACAACACCACATGCCACTATAATGTGTGGTGGAACGGCAACGAATCCCTCAAGGAGGGACGGCAGAAGCTGGCAGAGTCGGCTGTGGATGACTACACGACGTTCCTCATGCCCGAAAACCCCGGCACCGAAGCCGATGCCAGGGCGGTGTTCCCGCAGATGGACCGTGCCATCGAGAAGGGCGTCAAGGGTATCAAGAAGCACAGCATCTTTGTGAAGGGCGAGGAGCATGTGCCTTACATCAAGGAGTGCTATCTGCTGACGGCCTATGCCACTTTCTACAAGCAGGACTATGTTGCCACGGCCAATACGGCGGCCATACTGGTGTCGCAGTTCAAAGGCACACCGGCCGGAGACCAGGGTGCTGTGCTTCTGGCGCGCTGCCTGACGCGCGAGGGACGCTATGCCGAGGCCGAGGCGGCGCTCGACCAGCTGGTGACAGACCTCGGCAAGGGCAACTTCAGCCGCTCGCAGCGCGAGCGGCTGTATGTGGCTATGGTCGAGGCTACTGTGCCGCAGGAGAAGTACAAGAAGTCGGTGGAATATATCCATCAGGCTATCGAAGTCAGCAATTCGAGCCGCACCAAGGCACGACTGACGTTTCTGTTGGCTCAGATATACCAGCATCTCGACAAGCGCCCTGTCGCGGCGAAATACTATGGTCAGGTGCTCAGATACTCGCCGCCTTATGTCATGGAGTTCAACGCCCGTCTTGGCGAGGCGTCGTGTGCCCAGTATGGCGATGTGGCACGTCTGGAACGTGTGTTGGACAATATGCTGTCCGACAAAAAGAACGAGGAGTACCGCGACCAGATCTATTTCGCCAAGGGCGAGATGTATATGGGTGTCAAGGACGCTGCGCGCGCCTGCGACAACTATCGGCGTTCGGTGGCTTTGGCCTCGGCCAACCCGCCAGGGCGCGCACGCTCGGCATTGCGTATGGCCGAAACGCTATACGACGTGTATCAGGACTATGAGGGTGCCAAGGTGTACTACGACACGGCGATGATGTGCCTCAAACCCGACGACAAGGGCTATCAGCAGGTACGCTCGCGATGGAACATGCTCTGCGAGCTGGTCTCGTTCACCTCGGTGTATCATCGCTGCGACTCGCTGCTGGCCGTCGCCACTATGCCGGAAGGTGAACGTCTGGCGCTCATCATGGCTAAAATAGATACGCTCCGCAAACATGAGCAGGAGGCCAAGGAACGTGCCCTTATCGACGAGATGAAGGCCGAGGCAGGTGCCATGATGAACACTCTCAAGGGCGACTGGTATTTCTACAATTCGCAGACGGTGCAGCGCGGCAAGGAGACGTTCCGTCAGCGCTGGGGCGTGCGTCCGCTCGAGGACCTGTGGTTTCTGTCGAACAAGACGTCGCTCACGCTCGGGCTGCCCGGTGCCGCCGACGACGAGACTGCCGACGACGACAAGGCAGACAGCGACACCGCAGGTACCGACGGCGGCACGCCGAGGCTGGCCAAGGGCGACCCCAACGACCCGCACTCGCCAGCCTACTACCTCAAGGACCTGCCTGTCACCGAGGCTCAGTTCGACTCGATAGACTCTCTTATCGCTCCCGCACTGCTGGACGCCGGATATATCTTCTACGACGGTGTTCACGATGAGCCTCGTGCCTTGGAGTGCTACTTGCGTCTGGCCGACAGCTACACTTCGTTCCCGGGTATTGTCCAGGCTTTGTATATGCTGTACCGTATCTACGACAGGCAAGGCAACACACCGCAGGCCAACTACTACCGCGACATGGTGCTCATGGGATTTCCCGATTCCGACTTTGCCAACCTTATTCGCGACAACGAGTACTACCGCGAGCTGTTGCGTCGCGACCGTGTTGTCGAGGAGGACTATGGACAGGTGTACGACAGCTATGCCGCACGTCGCTATTCGCGTGTGCTGACGCTGGTCGACCAGGCAGACGAGGCATACCCCGGCAATGTGGCACTGCAGCGTTTCCATTTCTGGCGCGCTATGGCGCAGGCGTCGCAGGGCAACCGTGCCGACGCAGTGGCCACACTGCAGGGCATCGTGGACACTGCCTCACAGACGGACTCTATTGTGCCGATAGCACAGGCTATGCTCGAACAGCTGCTCTACGACACGACATATGCCAACTCGGAAGAGATTGCAGAATACGCCGACACGACGGGCATGCCCCGTCGCCGCGCCGCCGTCGCCAAGAAGGACGACAGCCGCAAGCCTGCCACGCTGGAGGACGAGCTGCCCGAGGAGGCTCGCGTCTACCGCTTCCGTCCCGGTCAGCAGCACTATGTGATACTCCTGGTCAACGACCGTACGGTGAAGGCTACCGAGTTGCAATACCGCCTTGCCGACTTTAACACTGAATATTACTCAAACGGTGGCTACAAGGTCAACGCCACACTCTTCAGCGACACCACGCAACTTATCACCATCCACCGTTTCACCACCGAACAGGAGGCGATGGGATACTACCGTCACCTCACGCAGCCCGACGGCCCTTTGAGCCGCTATGCCAAGGGCGATGTCACGGTCTATGTCATCTCGACTCAAAACTACGCCACCTTCTACAACCGCAAGTCGCCTTCGGCCTACGAGCCGTTCTTCAGGAAGTACTACCTGAATGCTTCGAAGCCTTAAGACAAC
>FLNU01002394.1_pt1 | contig 11356 bp, 15 predicted proteins | sample 1140361 | NCBI WGS metagenome assembly FLNU01 (sample SAMEA3878206, study PRJEB12797) | bioreactor metagenome | biome: Moose rumen | place: Sweden | collected 2011-10 | reverse complement strand
CGAAAAGCGTTGGTAACATCATCAATAGATATATGACATATGTGATTACTCACTATAGTTTGCGCATTTATTATATAACTTAGCTATTGGTCGCAACAACTTAGCACCAAATCCGGCAATCAATTTTATCTCTTTATTTTTTTTCTTCTTCACGCGTGTTCCGCTGAATGTCCAATCAATTCCTAAAGGAAACGACATTGGAATAGGGAATATCCCTCCGTCTTTTATCTCTTTCGCTGTATAGACCGAAACTATATTGAAAGAATGCTTTTTGATGAAATCTATATCTATATTTTTATTTGCTCTTATATATTTATTAATCACATCGGGTTTGGCACAAAAAAGGATGTCATTAGTACCATTTATAACAAAAGCATTGGGCCATGTAGAGGAAGGCTGCATAGGAGCAAAAAAACGGCATTTTTCAATCGGAAGACCTAATGTCGCAGCTTGAAACATTACTTTTTCAATATCTAGTTTATTTAGCAATGCCACATCCGGACGTGTAACAATTATAAAATCATAAGTAACACTATGTTTTTTTTCATATTCTATTCGCATCTCGTTGGCTCTATTCATCGAATAAAACATGAAATGCATTCCTGCTGTTGAAAATGACAGGCTCGGTGTATATGAAGAATTAACAATCTGCTCTTCATGCCATTTCTCTTGATGTTCAACTACATATTCTCTTGGATGATATAAAAGCTCAATCTTCTCTCCTATCCACGTGCTAACATTTTTAGGTTCCATTCGTTGTTCGTGCCATGGATATGTCTTACTATCTAATTCATCCCAGGTATGCATAAATACATCGCAATCATACCTACTCAACAAATTTTCATTTAATGAGTCAGCACAATTCTCAAAATCACGTAAATGTCCGAATAATAAAACTGCTATTTTCATCATTATTTATTTTTTATATTAAGATAATTTTTAATAAAGCCACATAGAAACAATATTGTTATCATACAAACGAAAGTTTTACATACTATTCCTAAATTTGAATTAATCGGTACATTGTATGCATTTTCGAGCACATTCACTGTGATATACAATGGTATAGCATGCACAACATAAAATATCATAGCATTTCTACCTATAAATCTTAAAAAATGGAAACTATATATATGTACTGCCCATTCACTAATTTTATTTAAAACCAGTATTCCACAAAAGCAAGCAGGAAACCATAACAGATAATCATATCCTGTTCTATCTACTAAACATTGGTTAATCCGTATATCAACAAAAGGCGAGTGCAGCATCAAAACGGAAACCATATATCCCATAAACGCCCCTATAATTATCCACAAATTCTTCTCTTTCCCCTGCATCCAATAGCCCAAACTAAAAAAACATAATCCCGTTGCTGTATTTGCTATTATGTCTGGAATAGATTCATTATGAGTCAAATTTATCAAATAACCAATTATTGTCCCCAACAAAGCGATTGACAATGGGTTTAATTTTTTTAATAAAATATTTCCGATGTTAATAACCATAAACAGAGTTAATAAAAACCACAATGGCCCATTACAAACAATTAGATTCTCATACATCAAACGCCTTAGCGGATAAATTAATAGTGCTTCTTTCAAAGATGTTGTTCTCCATACTAACTGAACTATTACATAAACAACATATCCAACGGCAGACCATACCGCGAATACCCTTAACAACTTATGCCCCCCCCCTATTCGCTACAGCGCCAACGTTTCCTATTTTAAAAAAATAACCACTTTTATAGAAAAACCACGGCATAAAAAAGAACAATAACCGATGAAAATAATGTCCATAATGAGTCCCTGGTATGCCACAATGCCCCAGCATCATCCATAGAATCATAATGCCTGCAGATAGATCTACATATTTAATGCGTTTTCTTTCCATGTATTACAAATGCATTAACAATATCTTTACATAACAATGTGTGGATTAGCGATTTAGTAAACGTTTTACTAAATTTCTGAAAAACTTCCTCCGCTTTGAATTGTCAAAGTCTTTGCTTAATTTCCAACGGAGTCTTTTATCGGATCTATCTTCTCTGTCTAAATGAAAAAGCATATAGGTATCGTCATTCACGGCAATCTGGCTTGAAGACCAATGTGTATTCATTGTGGAAATAATATCTAACTGTGTAGAATTGTCTAATGTGGGTAAAACTTCAATGACTCCACAAGGAGCTTTGTATTGGGGGAAGCGATTTAGATGATATCCTTTTTCAATAATTAGATATGCAGCAAACATTTCCATTTCGAAACAACTCCATTCATCGCGCCATCTTTGATTATTTTGTTGGTATAACCAATGGAAGAAATCAGGTAATAAATCACATTTATATACTTGTATTTCGTTAAACCAAATACCATAATGATAACACCGAAATTCTTTAAGCATTTTAGAGTTCGTAAGTACCCCCAATTCGAAGAAACACAATATTTGTCTCCATCTACCTACCAATTTGTTTGCATTGAGAAAGGTTCTGTTATTCCAAATATACTGACATAGATTGTAGAAATCTCCATTCTTAACGAAAATCGATTCACAATCTACCAGTACCAGATAATCATACTCGTTCATCAACGACTCCAGTGCATACATTTTCTTAATTACAATCTTTGACTTATAAGATTGCAAATTGTCAGGAAGAACAAGGGAGTTAATATGTCCTAACGACATCGTTAGTGTTTCAAATTTATTTTTTTGTTCCTCATTAGAGAAAACAAAAAACATATCTTCCATAATGTCTAACTCCACTTTAGATTTAAGGAGATTATATCCTAACTCAAAGTGATTCTTCATATCATAAATAGGGCAAATAAACGCTACTTGTTTACTATTCTTTTCCATAATTTTCTTACGTTAAAGCATTTTTAAGATACTCTTCATACTCTTGCGGCACGCCACAGAACAAAACTTCACCTCTTTGAATAACGCTTATGCGAATATTCTTGCCCTGCTTAATCAGATAGTTATATAACGGAGCTACATATAACTCCTTCGCTGTCGGTGTCGCGCACCCTTTTTTATATACACCAAGGAAATCTGCTGCGTGACGGAAATAGTACATTCCTGTAGAGCAATATTGTGATATTGGGCGTTTCTCTGCTGTCTCAATCACCCTGCTCTTCGGAGTTCCATCTTCCGTTTTTGCATATGACCAGTTATCACCGGTTCCCACAAACGTCTCCAAGTATCCGTCCCATTGTTCCATCTTTTGCGGGAATGTATATCCAAAACGGAAGGTGTCAATATTGAAAATAAGAATTGGCTCATCTGTAGCGACATTGGCACCTTCTACACCTTTCAGTACAGTTTCCGCTTGTCCGCGAGTCGGATTAGCTAAAGTAACCACCTCATAATCTTTGATGCCTAATAGTGTGCATTCCTCTTTTACAAAGCGAGGAGTGTCAAATACATCGCGAACCACAAATACAAAGCGGCATATCTCGAAATATTTACTAAAACTGCTCACAGATAGATTAAACAGGCTCCTGTCTTTCACATAGAGCATGTACTTAGGCAATGTGTACCCTGCTTTTGTAAAACGGGAACTCAAACCCGCCATAGGAATAATGATTGTCATAGTGTGCTTTGTTTATATTCAATGTATAATCGTAACGCGTTAGCTAAGAAAGCCTGTTGCCGATCCGGTCTGTCAGCATGCAATGGTAACATAGACAAGAACAACAAAATCATAATAGGATACACTTGTAACTCAGCTATAGTATATCCTGAGAAATGCATCTCTTGGAAGTAACTTTGTATATCGTTTATCGCTTGAGGGGTATCAAACAAAAGACTCAAATCATGGGGTGCATATTGGTGATAAGAATACCTTCCTCCTATGATATAATCGTACATGCCTAACACGGAATGCGCTAATTTTGCTACATCATATCGCACATCTCCCCATATACTCAATTGTCCATCTGCGGACAATCCGCGCGGATCAATTACTTTGATGCTCTTTGACTTGAAGTCATACAAGATATTGCTGAAACACGTATCTCCGTGCATCAGCGATACAAAGCGCACATCCCTTTTCAAAATAGATTCATCCAACTCCTCCAAGATTTTATGCAAACTCGGAGTCGTGTTCCCATTAATCCTCCATTCCGTATCCATAAATACACCATTGTTTTTGCAGAAGGAAGATAGTCGATCCCTAGTCTTTGCCACAAAGAGATTGTCGTTCTCCTTGGCAACTTCTTCAATATTAAGCGGTCTGTGCTTATACTCATCAGCGAAGAACTCTGCACAAGCATTTAAAATCTCTTTCCATGTTGTCAATGGGTTTTCTCCAAATACCCACAGGTTTGCTAACGTACTATTATAGAAGTACTCTATTTCATAATAGCCTTTTTCATCATTTTCTCCGCAATCCCAAACTGCTGGTGCATAGTGCCGCATATCATATGGTAAAGACTTGAACCAATCTGCTTCTGCTTGCATCTTTTTCTTATCGCTACTATATTTGCGTACCGCATATCGGCTAATCGTCAAATCATTGAATGCTCGTTGCGTTGTCATACGTGAACATGATCGATAGTACGAGTTAACCAATCCGAAATCCAACCAATCCGGCAGTTCTACATCTTGCACGTCGTGGCGTTTTGCATACCATTCATGACTCCTCACAAAATTCATATCGTTGTTGTGCAATGCTGTAATAAAATCGCTTGTGTTGGAGAAGGTAAACCAACCGGCATACACCTTTCCTGTATCATTAGACTTGGCCCAAGAATAATCATCCTCCGGTTTCGAAACTGCATATACATTCAATCGGAAATCCAAACGTGAAAATAATGTATCTCCATGCAATATATATAGTGGTTCATCAGCAATATCGCTACGTTTCAATGTCTCATAGACAGACTCTCCTAAAGATAGTTGCTCATCTAAATAAATCACTTCTGCTCCAAGTGAAGCAAGTTTCTTAGAATCGTATGTTGAAAGATTATATGATTGCGGAAGTGTCAATAAAACATGCATATCTGGAGGTATCAATGCTAATTGATGCTCATATAGCCGCTTGTTTTGGACGGGCAACATGCAAGGCGGTAGTTTACCAAACTCGGCCACCAATGCAGGGGAACAATATGCAGCAGAGGTTATTAGTATCATGCTTGATGGGTGTATTCTTTTTCTTTCTTCAACAACTCTTGAATCTCATCGTACGTCATGCTATTGAATTCTGATGGACGCACACACTTATCATCCACATAGAACCCCTCAAATCCACACCATGGTTTGCCAACGATCACCTCATCAAATGGCACATCATATTTCCTAAGCCAATTAATAATATTGGGTAAAGTGTATATATTAATCTTACCCACATTCGTATTGTATGTTCGCATATTCCTACTCGAATAGATTACAATCTCAAAACCTTGCTCCTTGTATTTGCGCAAAGTTTCGATGGTTGGTACAATCGGAGTACTATTTTCATAATCTCCATGATGAGTGATTGATAATGTGTCATCCAAATCGATGACGATTCGTTGATGTAAATTATCCATTTATTCTTTATTAAATTTTCTATATTGTTTTCTTTCATGAACCGACTTCCTTCTCCCGCCATGGGCATTATGATATGTAATGGTCTCATTAATTATTTTTTCAAGGTTTAGTCAGAGTCAAAAGTTTACGATTTTTAATATTCTATCTCATTATCGAGTCAACCATTTTCAGGTTTAGTCATACTCTCTATTTACCATCCATTCTTGAATGCATCTCGTTCGCATCCTAACGGCTTTATTGGATGTTTGTGTACTCTCTCTCCTAATTCTGTTTTAATTCTATGGAAGAGTTTAATCTGTTGCTCTTCATTGGAGAATACAAAATAGAAATCATCCATGATGCCCTTATCCATCTTGGATTTGTAGAGATCCACTGCGTAATCGAAATGATTACGCGTATCATAAACTGGACATATAAAAGCAACTTTACTCATGAGAATTACTCTACCAAATACTTATCATTGTTTGCTCCGGGGAATTTGACTACCGTATTCTGTGTGCCATCTTCCAAAGCTTCAAAATCTGTTGACTCATAGGGTTCTATCACAATGATGTCCCCCTCCTTATATTCCACTCCATTCATACGCACTCTGCCGCGAGTGATTACGGTAATCTCTGTGGCGATTTTGTGGTAATGCCGCTGCTCATAGTCACCTTTTTTGTAACTCTTCACAGCCACTTCCACATCATTGGTTTTCAGGAGTGTCGGTTCAAAGTTTCCGACAAACCAACCCTTCACCATATCTTCTAACTTTGCCGTTTTCATTTTGTCTTAAATGCTATATAGTTATTCAAATCATCCGGTGTTCCTGTTCCATGCATCTTTTGCATGTCAATGTTGTAAATACCAAACTTTTTGCCTTGTGCAATCGCATAGTTATACACCGGTGCCACATAAAACTCATTGTTCACGCGCTCGTTACGAACGATCATATCAATCGCATTCTCTACAAATATCCTTCCTTTCGCAAAGTAATATATTCCCACAGTCGCATGGTTGGAAATGACCACTTTTTCTTTAATCTCTGTAATAAGTCCGTTATCATCTGTTTTGGCATAACTCCATTTGGTATCGCTATCTTCAAAGCATAACACCGAGCCTTCCAACTTGCGCTCATCAGAATCTTTGATAAAGTCAACAATCAGCATATCTACAATCTGGTCGGAGTTGGCAATCAATAGAGGCTGGTCATTGTTAATCAACCGATGTGCATGGAGTACCGTGCATGCCGCTCCTTCTGTCAGTTTCTCAATCAATACCCACTGCACGGGATAATGTTTTTCAATCCATTTCACTGTTTCTTGCTCTGCTTCACAATGCTCACGACGTGCCAAAAGAATAAATTGCGCATCGGGCATATACAGATTATCCAATACATGGCAAATCATCGGTTTGCCGAGTACATCAATAAAAGGTTTGGGCTTCGTGTAACCGGCTTTGGCAAAACGGCTGCCGGCTCCTGCCATCGGAATAACAATATTTATCATATCACTTGCGTTTATTTTCTTCGTATAACTGCGGTGTAGCAAACGAGAGATAATTCTCTGCCGCTATTTCATAGACTCCTATTTGTTTCTGATTCAATATCAACTCATTATAGGTAGAGCAAATGTAATAGTTGCCGTTGTGGTTTTCGTCCTTGCGGATGATATTGTATGCCGCTTGCACGAAATTTTTACCATGTTTGTACCAATAGCAACCTGCTGTAGCTAAATCAGAGATAGGTCGTTTCTCGCTGGTCTCGCAAACCAACCCATTCTCATCCAATGCCACAAAACTCCATTGTGGTAATACGGAACGGAAAACAATCAGTCCTCCTTGCATATCTTGTGCGCGGAACGAATCTATTGCTTTTGCGATGTCACATTGTAATAGTTGGTCACCGTTGATAATCAGTAACTCATCATCGGTGTTTATGCTATCTATGGCAAATAGTGCAGAGCACACAGCCCCTTTCGTATCATGCGCCACTTTGTATATGTGCGCTTGTGGAGCAAGGATTTGCAAAGAGGAAGCAATAAACGCTTTCTCATCATCATCTTTACGGATAACAAATGACAAGTCAGCATACAACGGTCGTAATGATTGCACGACACTTTGTATAATGGGTTGCCCCTTATAGTCTAACAGATATTTTGGGTACATATAGCCCTTTTCGGCAAAGGCGGTACTCTTGCCTGCCATCAGAACTACGATATTCATAGTAAGCCTCCTTTCTCTATTTCATCTATCCGGCGTTTGATATTTGTATATGTTACATCATTCACAGTATCTACTTTGAACAGATGCGCACCACTTGCTAATGCAGCCTGTATGCCATTTTGGTTATCTTCTGCAATCAAGCACTCTTCCGGCAATACCCCCCCCAGCTTTGCGAATGCCTTTAGGTAAATATCAGGATCGGGCTTCGCCCTTTCCACGTCCTGATTACTCAACATACATTCCATATATTGAGACAAGTCTGCCTTATCCATCATCAGTTCCACTGTCTTGCGGATACTATTGCTTGCCAAGGCTAATCGGTATCCTTCTGCGTGAAGTCTAGATAATGCATACTGATGAATGAAGCGAGGTTTACAGCACGTATAGACATAATCCATGGTATATTGCTGTTTCATTTCATTAATGAATTTATGCAAGCTACGTGGTAATCCGCGTTCGACACTCAACATCTCCAACTTACGACTGGTCGGATGTCCGTCATAAGTAACCAGATGATCATAACGCGAAATCTCAAAGCCGAACAACGAAAGGGCTTTGTTCAAGGCTTCATAATGCCAATCCTTAGCATCAATCAGCACTCCGTCCATATCAAAAATGACTGCTTTTATCATTGATTAAAGTATTTGTCTGCCTTGTCCGGCACATCCGTGCAAAGCATTATATCCATAAATTCGTTTTCTTTCAGCATTCGCCACATGGCTTCGTATGGCAATCCGTGTAGCTCCGGCGATACGATGCAAGGTTTCTTGCCATCCGCAATATACTTGCGTAATTCATCTGCAATATCTGTCCGTCCATCAAAATAATCCACCCATACCACTTCGCTATCTTTGTAGAAAGGCAGATGCGGTTCAAACTCCGAACTGCGGGAAGCTATCTTCAATTTGCGCTCAATGTACGGAATAGTATCGCATACAGACATGTCGAAAAGGAAATAGTCCTTAATGTCATATTTCTCCAACAACTCCAACATCATCTCTTGGAGTCCGTCTGCCTTGATGTTAAGAGCCAAAGTGCCCTTTTTGCCCGATGTGGCATACATGGCGAAAAGTTCGTCTGCCGTCAATTCAATGCCTTGAGGCGGGTTATGTGAGATAAGCACCTTTCCGCCATAATCACGGAAATCCGTCTCAAAGCCATATCCGCACTCCATCGCGCGTTCTAATGCCCCGCGAGTATTCTTTTCTTCCGGCTTCTGCCAAAAACCTCTATGTGCAATTATCTGCATTTTGTTAAATCTTTTTCTATTTTTTTTCACTACCTGCCACTTACGAGAGACATACGGGACAGATACGAGAGGATAGACATTCGTTAAGTGTACTATTTTTAAGATTCTATCTCAGTTATCGAGTCAACCTTTTTCAGGTTTAGTCATTGTATTATTTTTGGTGTTTGGTTCATAGTTTCTTCGTTCTTCCTTCGTAGTTGGTTCGTGTTCTGCGGTCGCCTGTCGAGTTAAGAATTAAGAGTCGAGAGACCTTGCTCTTTTCTCAATCGTCTCTGGATAACGCTCTGTACGTAGCGGTCGAGGCGGAGATAGATGTGACGGTTGCCTGATTTGCGTTTGATAACAAGGATGTATTATTTCATTTTGTCCTATCTTAAATGTTCAGTTTATATAGTAATATCATACTTATTCAACCTATAGGTGGATAGTGTACCAAATGTTGGTTAAAAATGGTGGATTTGGTACGGTATTGGTGTATATTTTGCGAAAAATAGCATTATTTTGTACCAAATCTATATCTTTATTTGCATATTTGGTAAATAATTTGTATCTTTGCAGCGGATTTTGAATAAACATCACAAAACTATGTTAATTGGTCGTAAAAATCAGCAACAGTTATTGTTGTCATTATTGGATAAAGAGGATTCTCAATTTGTCGCCATCTATGGTCGTCGTCGCGTAGGCAAGACATATCTTGTTCGTGAGACATATACCACACACATCACGTTTCAGCACACAGGCCTTCAGAATGTTGACAAAAAGGGGCAACTAAAAGAATTCAGTCATTCTCTCTTGAATGCAGGCATGGCCAAAGTGCCCCATATCTCTGATTGGTCCGATGCTTTCTTCGCCTTGGGACAGTTCCTGCAAAGCCGACCGGAGGGCAAGAAGGTTGTCTTTATTGACGAGTTACCATGGATGGACACCCCCAAGTCTAACCTTGTGGCTGCTCTTGACCATTTTTGGAACGGCTGGGCTTCTGCACGCAAAGACATTGTTTTGGTTATCTGCGGAAGTGCTACATCATGGATTATAAGCAAAATTGTTAAAAACTATGGTGGTTTGCATAATAGGCTTACACGGCAAATCTATTTAGAACCTTTTACGTTGCAAGAATGTGAGCAGTATGCCATAGCTAATAATTTGGGAATGAGCCGCAGGAATATCTTGGAGACATATATGGTTCTTGGCGGTGTGCCGTACTACTGGCAGTTTATGCAAAAGGAATATAGCTGGGCGCAGAATATTGACTGCATGTTCTTTGAAAAAACAAGTCCCTTGCGCGGTGAGTTTAACGCATTATATGCATCCTTGTTCCGCAATCCACAACCTTATATAGAAGTTATTACCGCTTTAGGAACAAAGAAAGCGGGAATGACGCGGTCGGAGATTATAGAAGCTACAGGATTAAACATCGGCGGCAAGCTCACAGCCATGCTTGAAGAACTGGAAGAGTGCGACTTTATTCGCTCTTTTTATGCTATAGGGAAACAGAAAAAAGACATCTTATACCAACTGATAGACAATTTCAGTCTTTTCTACTTCAAGTTCCTTGCAGACAAGCATAACTTCGCTGCTAATTATTGGTCCCGCATGATTATCAAGCCTCAATATAATGCATGGAGCGGATTGGCCTTCGAGCGTGTTTGTTTCCAGCATATTGAGCAAATAAAGCGTGCCCTCGGCATTTCCGGTATAATCAGTAATGTCTATTCTTGGCAGTATCGTCCGAAGAATGCTGATGATAGTGGTGTGCAAATAGATATGCTGATAGACAGAGACGATCAAGTTATCAATCTTTGTGAGATGAAATATGCACAAGGGGAATATGAATTGACCGAAGCATACGATAAGTCTCTCAGAAACAAGCTATCTGTATTTGTCGCACATTCCGGGACAAAAAAAGGTGTATCCCTATTGATGCTTACATCTTATGGCCTCAAAACAAACCAATGGGCAAACAACATCCCCAATCAACTGACTATGGATGACTTGTTTGCGTGACTTTCTTGCCAAATCTATGTCATTTGGGGTAGATTTGGCAAAGAAATTGCCATTACTATAGGTTGAATCAGTATGTCAAAGATCTCTTGCGCAGCTTGTCTGCGCATTTTTTTGCTGAATAAGTTTCAGCGGACTATTTCTTTTCCCCTTTCCCCTTTCCCCTTTCACTTTTCACTTTTCCCCTTTACCCTTTCCCTTTTCCCTTTTCCCTTTTCACCTTTCTTCACATACTCAGCACTTGCTCCGTCGCTGTCCCTGTGTTTCATGGGACGGAATACCTTGCACCTGAGGGAATATAATTGGACAAAAACCCATCGACAATATTCACGACAGAGCAAGTGCCTTTCTGCTCTTCGCGTTCGGCAACAA
>FLNU01001292.1_pt1 | contig 11379 bp, 9 predicted proteins | sample 1140361 | NCBI WGS metagenome assembly FLNU01 (sample SAMEA3878206, study PRJEB12797) | bioreactor metagenome | biome: Moose rumen | place: Sweden | collected 2011-10 | reverse complement strand
GCCGTCATCAATTCAGTTTTAAGTTGCGCGTCAATTTCCGAGCGGTTATAAGTGTCCGTGACGTTGCCGCAAACATTTGTGTAAAACAGAATCGGATTAACAATCTTGTAGCTGTATGAACCGAAACATTTTATATTAATGTCAACGTCAAGCCCAATGTTATAATCGACAACGCGGAAAGGTACGGGACTGGGCGTGCCGTATTTATTGCCGACAATTTCTTTCGTGTTGAAATAATAAATGCGCTGATCTCTGCCGGTATCGCCGCCGAAAGTAAAACGTCTGCCGATTTCATGAAAGACTGCTTGAATATTCGCCGCAAGACTTCCGCCAGAGAAAAGTGAAGGCGCAGTATTTTTATCGTAAGTGTATTCGCCGGGCTCCGCGCAGAAGTCTACAACTTTACCCTGTTCAACAATCATCATGCACTGCCCGTTATTGACGGAAATTGCCGAGCCGTCCGTAATAATGTTATCGTCACCCGCGTTGGAACTGCCGCGACGAGTACGACGATGCCCCTTAGCTACCAAAATATCCGAGCTCAAACTGTCGCAATAAAAAAGTTCCTTCCACTGATCACCAAGTGCGCCGCTTGCCGCTGTCCATGCCGCTTGAATTAAACCCATTTTTATTTCCTCCAATTTAAAAATTTTGTGATTAATTCTTGATAACAATTAAATTTTCCTGCCAAAAATTTTTTATCCCCCTGCAGGGCTTAAAAAATCGATTAAATTAATTTAAAATATCGCTATGAAAAAATATATTTTAAGCAGATTAATTCAGTTGATACCAATTTTGATTGGGATAACTTTTTTGACTTTCGGAATGATGCAATTTGCGGCAGATGACGCGGTTGATATTCTTTACGAACAATCGGGCAGTGTCTCCGAAGAAATTAAGGCGGCTAAACGCGCAGAATTGGGACTTGACCAACCATTTTTAATTCAGTATGGAAATTGGCTTAAAGGCGTTGCTACGGGCGATATGGGAAAATCTTTTATCAGCGGAAAATTAGTCTTTGAAACATTTGCTGAAAAACTTCCCGCGACTTTTGAATTAATGATTGTTTCAATATTGCTGACGATTTTTATTGCAACGCCGCTTGGAATTTTGGCGGCAGTCAATCAAAATAAATTCTTAGATTATTTAATTAGAACTTTCAGCTTCATAGGAAATTCTCTGCCAAATTTTTTTGTCGGCTTATTGCTGATTTATTTTTTGGCACTGAAATTAAATCTCCTGCCGATTATGGGCAGACCGAATGATTTTTCAAGCGTGATAATGCCCGCCTTAACTTTAACAATTGCAATGGGTGCAAAATATACTCGGCAAATTCGCGCAGTTGTCTTGGAGGAACTTGCAAAGCCTTACGTAATCGGCGCAAAATCTCGCGGTGTCGGCGAATGGACAATCTTAACAAAAAGCGTCCTGCGTTCAACTCTGATAATGATTATAACTTTGCTTGCCCTTTCAATGGGTTCACTTTTAGGCGGTACGGCAATAGTTGAAACAATTTTTATGTGGGACGGAGTCGGTAAAATGGCAGTTGACGCAATTTTAACGCGCGATTATCCGCTGATTCAAGCTTATGTCGTATGGATGGCGATAATTTACGTTTTAATGAACTTGGCGGCAGATTTACTTTACTATCGGCTTGATCCGCGTGTAAGAGGTGAAATTTTAACTTGAAAGCGCGTTATCGTCCGCTGATTCCATACTTGATATTGGCGGGGATTTTAATTTTTGTCGCGATATTTGCACCGTTTTTGACACCGCACGATCCATATATACAAAATTTGGACGACGCATTAACTCCGCCAAACTCAACAAATTTACTCGGCACTGACAGATACGGGCGCGATGTTTTATCCAGAATAATTATGGGTTCGCAAACTACCCTCTGCGCGTCGCTGTTATTGTTGCTGACAATTTCAGTCGCAGGAAGTTTAATAGGCGCGATATGCGGTTTTAAAGGCGGCAGGACAGATATTTTTTTAATGCGCTTGTCGGACATATTCTTAGCATTTCCGCAAATGGTTTTCGCAATAGCGGCGGCAGGAATTTTAGGCGGCGGACTCTTCAACGCGGCGGCGGCTCTCGCCATAATCGGCTGGACAAAGTACGCAAGAATTTCACGCAGTTTAGTTTTAACAATTCGCGAAATGCCATATATCAACGCGGCAAAAATGGCGGGAACAAGTTCAGTCGGAATTTTATTTAATCACGTCTTGCCGAATATCGCGGGACCAATTTTAGTGACTGCCGCACTTGACATTGGCACAATCATAATGGAATTGGCGGGACTTTCATTTTTAGGATTAGGCGCACAACCTCCAACGGCTGAATGGGGCGCAATGATGAATAACGGACGAAGTATGTTACAAACTGCGTCTTGGGTAATTCTCGCGCCGGGTACGGCAATTTTTATCACGGTCGCAATTTTTAATTTACTCGGCGATAAAATTAGAGATGTTTTAGATGTCAGGAGCGAAAATTAATGCGTAATTAGGAATGCGTAATGCGTAATTAAAAAATTAATCGGAAAGGGATTATTATGAAAAAAATGTTTTTGACGGCTATTCTAAGCGCAGGGATTTTGTTAAGCGGTTGTGGCAATCAAACTTCAACTGATGATAAAAATACTTTTGTATACGGAACTGTCGCTTATGGTGTGGCTATGGAAAATGCCGGAACTAATCCGCATGAAAGTTACAGCGGCTGGTCGACTTTGCGCTACGGTATCGGCGAAACTCTTTTCAAATTTAATGAACAAATGCAACTTGAACCTTGGATAGCTGAAAGTTTTGAACAGGTTGACGACTTCACGATTAAGATTAAAATTAAAGACAATGTAACCTTCAGCAACGGCAAAAAAGTTGACGGCGCGGCTGTTAAAAAATGTTTGGACGATTTGATTAAAAATCATGATCGCGCTCCCAGTGACTTAAAAATTTCTTCGATTGAGGCTGACGAGCAATTCGTAACAATTAAATCTACTGAAAAAGTTCCCGCGCTTTTAAATTATCTTTCCGACCCCTACGGTTGCATTGTCGACGTTGACGAAGGCGTTAAGGATAAAATTGTTGTCGGCACAGGTCCTTATAAAGCCGTCAAGGTTACCGATACGCAAATTAATTTGGTTAAGAATGAAAATTATTGGGGCGATGTCAAGCCGAAAATGGAAAAAATTATCGTCAAGAGCATTACCGACGGCGATACTTTAACAATGGCTATGCAAAACGGTGAACTTGACGCGGTACAGGGCTTGCCTTATTCAAGTTTGCGACTTTTTAAAAATAATCAGTTCAAAATCAGTCAAGCCGATACTTCAAGGATTTATCAAGTCGCGTTTAATTTCAAGACGCCTGAACTTCAAGATTTGAAAGTACGTAAAGCAATTTCAATGGCGATTGACAAAGAAAATTTTACAAAAGTTTTGCTGAATGGTAACGGCACGCCCGCAGTCGGACCTTTCCCCGCAAATTTATCTTTCGGAGATGATAAAGTTAAAGCTGTACCCTATGATTTGGAAGGCGCGAAAAATCTTTTGGAACAGGCAGGTTGGAGCGACATTGACAGCGACGGTTACGTTGATAAAAATGGAAAAAATCTTGAACTCAGATATTTAACATATACTTCACGTCAAGAGTTGCCGCTTCTTGCAGAATTCGCGCAGGCTAATCTTAAAAAAATCGGCATTAAGTTGGAAGTTAACGCTACCGATAATTATAAAACTTTCTTGAAGGCGGGCGACTATGATATTTTCAGCAAGGCGATTGTGACTGCTCCGACCGGCGATCCGGAATATTATTTCACAAGTCACATTGTCAGCGGCGCGGTTGATAACGCGGGATTTTATGACAGCGCGGAAATTGCAAAACTTGAAGATGAACTTCATAACACTTTCGACGTAAATAAACGCTCTGAACTTGCTATAAAAATGTCTCAGCAAATTTTAGATGACTGCGCACTTTTCTACGCGTCACATTTGAAAATGTCTTTTGTGATGAAACCAAACATTGAAGGATTTACGGCGCACCCTTCCGATTATTATGAAATTCGTCCCGAATTGGAAAAGAAATAATGTTTGAAAAAATTTTGCGGCTTGAAAATATTTCCGTTGTTTACGGCAATAAAAAAATTCTTCACAACATAAATTTTTCGATAAAGCGCGGAGAAATTTTAGTTATCGCGGGGGAATCGGGTAGCGGCAAATCGACGATTTTAAAAGCTATTGACGGACTTTTGGGAAAGGGCGGCGCGATTATTGACGGGCAAATTTTTTTCGGCGATAATGAAATTACAAATTTATCCGAAGGCGAGCGCAGGAAAATTTCAGGCGCGGAAATCGGAATGATTTTTCAGAATGCAGGCGCGTCATTTTGTCCGATTCGTACCATTGTCGAACAAATTTTTGAAAGTGTTCAAGCGCATAAAAATTGGACGTATGAAAATTTTTTAAACCGCGCTAAAATTATTATGAAAAATCTCAACCTTGAAGAAAATTTGCTTGAGGAATTTCCCTTCAGACTAAGCGGAGGTATGGCACAACGCGCAGGAATTTTGGCGGCGATGATTCTTGAACCAAAGATTTTGCTTGCCGATGAACCGACCAGCGCACTTGATGCGGTTACACAAGTCAGCGTCGTCAAAGAGTTGCTTAAGCTTAGGAAAAATCACGGCATTTCAATAATTATGGTAACTCATCATATGGGCTTAGCTTTTTATATGGCTGATAAAATTTTGATTATGAAAAACGGGCGGCAGGTTGAATTTGGTACTAAGGATCAGATTTTCAATTCGCCCGAAGAAGTTTATACGCGGGAACTTATTAAAGCAGTTCCCAGACTTGAAAGGAGTTTTTAAAAATGTGTATGGAATGCGGTTGCGGAGCTAATAACGGGAATAATCGCTTGCAGTTTAATGCGGAGGGCTACACGGCTGACAGTGCAAAGGACGTTGAAAAAACTTTGTTGGGATTGCCGGGCGTTATGTATGTGCATATTCACGCGCACGACGGCGAGACGACGATTGATTATAATCCTAAAAAAACTAAACTCACTGAAATTATCAGCGTCTTTGAAAAGCACGGCGTCAACGCAAATATTTAAGTGGAAAAAATTTTGGAAGTCCGTCACCTTAAAAAAATTTTCGTCAACAAAATTGTTTTGGACGACATAAATTTTTCAATCTGCGCGGGAGAATGTTTAGGGATTGTCGGGTTAAGCGGTTGCGGTAAATCGACTTTGGCAAAGATTATTTCGCGGCTTATTCCTTGCGACGAAGGTCAGATTATTTTTTGCGGACAGGAAATTACAAAACTGCGCGGCGGGGAGTTGAAAAGCGTCTATAAAAATCTGCAGATGATTTTTCAACTTCCCGAAGATTCTTTTAACCCGCGAAAAACTTTGGGCTGGAGCATTGCCGAGCCTATGAAGAATCACGGCTTTAAAAATATTGATGAACGCGTAGAAAATTTATTGATTGAAGTCGGATTGACTGCAAAATATTCTGCGCGGTATCCTCATGAAGTTTCAGGCGGCGAATGTCAAAGGGCGGCGATAGCGCGGGCAATTTCCCTTGAACCAAAATTTTTAATCTGCGACGAGGCAACAAGCGCACTTGATGTTACGGTACAAGCTAAAATTATTGACTTGCTTAAAAAACTTTGCAATGAAAAAAATATCGCTTGCCTTTTCATAACTCACGACTTGGCACTTTTGCCGCGAATTGCCGACCGCGTGATTGTCCTGCACGAAGGTAAAATCGTTGAGGAAGGTACAACCGACAAAATTATTAATGCGCCTAAATCACCTTTCACGAAAAATTTAATGGCGACAGATTTTTTTAGTATGGAGAAATTTTAATGGAATTATTTCAGCGAATAGAAAATTATTGGGACGAAAGGAGCGCGGATTTTGGCAAGGTACGTCGTCTTGAACTTTCAGGCGAAGATTATTTTGCGTGGGAAAAAATTATCAGTGAACATTTACCGCAAGATAAAAATTTAAAAATCCTTGACGTAGGGACTGGCGCAGGATTTTTCGCGGTACTTCTTGCCAAACTCGGACATCAAGTCACGGGTATTGATATGTCGTCAAAAATGTTGCGGGAGGCTAAGAATAATTCCGATTACTTTAATTGCCGCGCAGATTTTATGAAGATGAACGCGCAGAATTTAAAATTTGATAATGAAACTTTTGACGTTGTGATTAGCAGGAATTTAACGTGGACATTGCCGGACGTTATGCAAGCTTATCGTGAGTGGCAAAGAGTTTTGAAAATCGGCGGCATTTTGATGAATTTTGATTCTGACTACGGCGACAAAAATTTTCTGAATGAGGCAACCTGCGCGAAGGGCGAAGTTGAAGATAAAATGTTGATTGAGTGTCAAGAAATTAAAGACGCGGTACGAATCAGCACGCATACTCGTCCGACTTGGGATATAAATTTTTTGAAGTCGATAAATTTTCAAGTTCAATGCGATTATGACATTGCGCCGATTGTTCATAAAAGTTCCAATGTTTATTATGATTTAATTCCGCTGTTTGCAATTTACGCGAAAAAATTTTAATAAAAAAACTCCCTGCGCGGGAGTAAATTTTTTTTTGTAAAGAAATTATTCTGTTTCTTCAGGATCGTCAAAGCCCAAAATCCACGTCGCGATAAATCCTGCAACATACGACACGCCGACGCCTAAAAGATAAATCGGCACATTATTTGTAGTGGCGGCAAGCGGTAAGCCGGAAATTCCCAAAGTCGCCGCGCCTACCATATTTGACGCTTGAACTGCTCCACCAAATGCCGCGCCTATACAAGCTCCTATAAACGGTCTGCCAAGCGGAAATGTCACGCCGTAAATCAAAGGTTCACCGACTCCCATCATGCCGACCGGTAATGCTGACGCGATAGTTTTTTTGAGAAATTTATTTTTAGTTTTGAAATAAACTGCTATCGCCGCGCCGACTTGTCCCGCGCCTGCCATTGCCAATATCGGTAACAAAATTGTTACGCCGTATGTTGAAATTAAATCTACGTGTATCGGCGTAAACGCTTGATGAACTCCGAACATTACCAAAGGTAACCATATCCCTGCCAATATCGCTCCGACAAATGCGCCGCCCGATTCTATTGCGCCCGTTGCCGCCGCGCCTATTAATTCCGAAATTGTGCCGCCTATCGGTTGCAAAATAAATATTGCTACAAAGCCAGCTGTCAATACCGTAAACAACGGCGTCAAGAATAATTCAAACATTTCAGGGATAATTTTCCGCAATTTATTTTCAAGCCAAGCTCCCAATGCCGCGACCAAGACTACTGAAATTATTCCGCCGCGTCCCGGTACCAAGCCGACTTCTGCAAGCGCTGGATGCGTTATGATTGCCGCCAATACCCCGCCGATTATCGGTGAGCCGCCAAAAACTTTTCCCGCGTTGTAGCCTACAAATAAATTCATTCCCCAAAATACCGCGTTGCCGAATATTGAAAGCAACTTGATAATCTGCGCGTCCGCCAATTCAGGATTAATTTTCAGCGCAACTCCTACAAGCCCCGTTATCAAGCCGCAAGCTATAAATCCCGGAATTAACGGCAAAAATATACTTGCAATTTTTTTCAAGAACAATTTAAACGGCGTCGCATTTTTCGCGCGTATTTCGTCGTGCAGGGCTTTTCCGTCTCCGATTCTGGATTTTGTCATATTCTTCAACAAAATTTCTTTCACGGCGGCGGCTACATTGGTTGACTTGCCCGGTCCTACGATTATTTGAAATTCGTTGCCGTCCTCATTTGTGCCGAGTACTCCTTCAAGTTTTTTTATTTCCTCAGCTGAAATTTTCTTTGCAAGCTGTAAACGCACCCGCGTCATACAATTTGTTACGTTTAAAATATTTTCTGCCCCGCCCGCCAATTTGTAAATCTGCGCGGCAAGTTCTTCATTAGTCAAGTGTAAACCTCCATTTATAAAACATAAGAATAGGAGAGTGGCGCAAGGACGTGCGCCCGTCCGCGTAAATCGCGTGATGCAATTTCAGCGGACTGTTTTCTTTTTGTTACTTTTTCTTTCAACAAAGAAAAAGATTGTCACGCTTTTTTCAACGCTTTAGAAAGAGCGCGGTTTTGTTCTATTAATTCGCGGGTTTCACTGTTTACGTCGGCAAAACCTACATTAATGAAATTAATTCTGTCTCGCGCTTTCCCCAAATATGTGTCCACAATACGAATCATTTCATACTGTTCAACGCCGTCTTTTATTGTGCGGTATCGGTGTCCCGTCAGTATTTCCTGCGACAATTTTTCACGAATATTTTTAGGTTCAAGAAATTTCAAAAAACCTTCGCGGTCAGATTCTGCAACAAAATCATTGGCATATTGAGTAAATTTTTCACGGAATGGAAATTGATCTCCCAACTTAATACCTTTAAGGTCGCTTTCTTGACTGCCTTCACCATTTCTGGCGCGGTAGCAACAGCCTTCGTCGTGTTCAAGGTCAACACTGTAAACACTGCGATAATCAGCGGCAATAGATGATACCATTGAATTAATTTCGTGTGCTTTTTGTTCATTTTCCAGTTGTTTTTCTTTAACTGCCAACTGAGCCTCTTGAATTTCCAACTGCGCCTTAAGCATTTTCTCATTATTTTCAGCACGACGTTTAATAAACATTACGATACCAATAGCAACGGCTAATCCGCAAGCAATTAAAATGTACATGTAACGCCTTAAAAATTCGCCGAAAGAAAATGACTTACCTGCAGAAGAATATTCGGTAAGTGCCGATTGAAGCGAGGCACTCGGTACAAGGCTTGCAATTTTATTCAAAATGTAATAAAGCGCAGCCTCAGACTTTCTGATTGCAAAAGAAAAATCCATCGTTTTTCCAGTAGCAAGCGCATACAAATCGTAATTCTCTGAACTGATTTGCGCGACTTGATAATTGTTGACAAGGGCACAATCCGCTTGTGAAGATTCAACCGCATCTAAAGCCGCGTCAAAATTACTGCAGTCAAGAATTTTCCAATTCGGATAATTATCCATAAGAAAAGTTTTATAATTGACGTTAGTCCCGTTTACGGCAACGACAATTTGTTGATCTTCGGAGATTACTTTTTGCGAAGATTTATTTGTCATTAATTGCATTTCAGTTTGCATAAAAGGATTGGTCGTCATAATCCCCATTGATTCGGCATCGTGGATACTCAAATGCACGGGGAACACGCAATCAATTTCGTTATCGACTAATGCTTGAAAAGCGTCTTGCAAAGTTGAGTAAGATTTCGTATCGAATTTTATTGTAGCATTTTTGGTACAATTTTCGGCAAGTTCAAGATAATTTTTCAGTACGCCGTTTACTCCGCCCGTCATTGAATTATCACAAAACGGATTAAAATCTTTCAAATAGCCGACTCGAATTATGCCGTGCTGTGAAAGCCAATTTAATTCTTCGTTGGAAACAAAAGCATTCGTACCGCTACTTTTCAAATATTTATCATAGAGATGATCGCTGTAAAATCTGTTTTCGTCATTGATTTTACTCATTGCAAAATTTAATTCGTTCAGTAAGTCAGCGCGATTTTTATTTACCGCAAAGAAAAAATTCGACTGTCCAATTTTTATGATAGGTACGCAAGAATGATTGTTTGTGTCCTCGTAACTATCCATAGTTATGTAAGCATCAAGTTCGCCGCTATCTACTTTCGCAAGTGCAATTTTTTCTGAGTCAGTCAAGCTGATAAGTTGTGCATTAATGCCGTTAGCCGTCGCCCATTGCTGAAACAGCGTGCTTTGATAACTGTTTGCATTCACGCCAATTTTTTTGCCGTTAAGGGACGACAAATTATCTCTTGTAATTGAACTGTTTGAAGATGATACAAACAAATAATAAGATTCCGCGCCCATTGGCAAGGAAGGAAACAACATCAAATTTGCACGTTCGGGCGTATAAGAAACGTCGCTTAAAATATCAATCTGTCCGTTTACAAGCATAGTATAAAGTTCGGGCCAACTGCCGCTGATATATTCATAAGTCCAACCGGTGTAGGAGGCAACTTTTTGCTGATAGTCATAAGCGTAACCTGCGCGTCTGCCAAAAGTGTCAGTGTAATTGAAAGGCGAATCGTACCAGCCGACACGCACTACTTTATTATCAGCGTAAGCTAAACTTGAAGAGACCGTGATAATAATGCATAGAATCAATTTCAAAATTGTTTTAACCAAAAAAAACACCTCTTAGAGTTTTTGAAAAAAGCTGCTACAATTTAAAAAAATTTTTTCATATTGAATTTACTTTCTCTTTTGACGCAAAAGAGAAAGTAACAAAGAGAAAACAGCCCGCTGAAATCGCGTCCTGCGATTTGCGCGGGCGGGCGCACGTCCTTGTGCGCCATTTCTATTTTATCTTTACCAACAACTTTTAAAAATATTCACAAAGCATAACGGAAATTTTATCACGAATCTGCGCGGCGGAAATATTTTCAAGGCAGTCAAGATTTTGCGGACAAGCACGATTCCAACAACCTTTGCAAGGTCTGTCAACTTCGATAGAATTTTGCGGTTGACCATACGCGCCGTTACGATTCGCATCAGTTGGCCCCATTAACATTATGACGGGAATTTTCAAGCCCGCCGCCAAATGTACAATGCCGGTATCGCCGCCAATCACCAAACAAGAATTTTTTATAATGTGAGCAAGTTGAGGCAAATTAGTTTGATTTACAAGATTAATCGGCGGAATTTCCATAAGCTCTTCAATTTCAGCGGCGCGTTGAACGTCTACATCGCCGTTGCCGACAATCACGGGGATAAATTCCAATTCGTAAAGCCAATCGCCAATTTCGGCAAAATTTTCAACTCTCCAACGTTTATTCGCCCAATTCGCGCCAATCGCAAAAATTACGTAATTGTTGCCCGCGCGTAAACCTGCGTGATTTGCTATCGAGGAAGATTTTTTTATTTCATCGGGCGGAATTTCAATCGGAAATACAACTTTTTCAACTTTACAGCCAATCGCCCGCGCAGTATCCAAATATCTTTCGACAATGTGTCCTTTAGAATGTTCGCCGATTACCGGCGTTGAAATTTTGTCGCTCATCTCGCGCATATTGCAGATACCTAATTTAATATTTGCGTTGGCAAAAAAAGCTATCGCCGCCGACTTAAACAATCCTTGCAAATCCAAAACTGCGTCGTATTTTTCGCGTTGAAGTTCACGGCGGAAAGGTAAAAATAAATTCGCAAAACCTTTCAACGTCCGAAAATCTTTTTTGCGGAACAAAATTATTCTGTCAACGCAGGGATTCATTTTTATCAAGTCGTAAGCGGGCGGCTCAACTACCCAAGTAATTTTTGCGTCAGGGAAAGTTTCCTTTATCGCGTAACTTA
>FLNU01000596.1_pt1 | contig 11415 bp, 8 predicted proteins | sample 1140361 | NCBI WGS metagenome assembly FLNU01 (sample SAMEA3878206, study PRJEB12797) | bioreactor metagenome | biome: Moose rumen | place: Sweden | collected 2011-10 | reverse complement strand
GCTCCGTACATTTTGCAGGTCTGGAAGTCGTTGAAGGCACCATTTCCGTCATTCTCATTCTGGAGGCCGGCAAATATTGCGGAATGGTCGATGACGACACTTGAGACGTCGTCATCATCATCATCTTCTGACCACCAACCTGTAATGCCATAGTCGACTCCTGCACACATGACGGCTGCTTCCTTGAATGTCAGGGTGCCTCTGCGCTCATAGATGCCAATGCCAGTTTGAGAAGCGATGACCAAGGTACCGGTTAATTTGCCATCCGAATCCATGGTGCCCTGGATGGTCATGTCTTTTTCCGAATAAATGGCTGTACTGTTGGTTGCAATAAATGTGTTGCCCTCGCCAGCCAACTTGATGGTCAGGCCGTCGACGTGGTTCCGAATGCCGTCCGTTCCTGAATAGTTGATATTGGTCAGGGTCAGCGTCTTGGCAGACGGCGCATACTCGATGCTTCCTTTCTCCAGACCTGTCGGCGTGACGATGTCTGTTACATAAGTGTTGACATACTTGTCGCCCACCTGAAGTTCGGGTACGAAAGTGATGTACGTCATGGGTGAGCCGTTTTCCTGGAGTTTACCGCTGCTGAAACTATAGTCATAGACGGAATACACCGACTGAACATAGAATGAAGCGATGTTGGTCACAACGCCTGATGCATGATTGGAAGACAAAGTTACTTGGGCACGGTAAATATTAAAATCTGCACCCTTACTGCTTGTGTTTCCATAGATACAAGGCATGTTGGGCGTGGTGATGTCCAGATTCATGTCCCTTACCCAACAACTTGCACCGTTGCCACCGCCAAAAAGCCAGATGGCACCACAGTTTGAAACTGAGATGCTGTTCGAGATTGTAAGGTTCGAAGAAGTGCCGTTTCCCTGAATAATCATTTCAGCATCTTGGGTGTGGAGGTAGAAGGCACGGCCGCCAGTAATAGAGCAAGTGCCGACAATATTTACATAAATAGTGCTGCCTGCACCGTCAAAGCGGAAAACGGAGAAGGCATCCGAGTTGTCGCCCACAATCTTGGCATTGGTCAAGGTCAACTCGTTCGAGCCGTTCCATGTCACGGTGCCGCTCTGGACCGTAGCATGATCGCTGCTGGTCAAGGTCTGCGAACCGCTGATTTCGTTTCCACCAAATTTCAAGGTGGCAGCATTGACCATCGTCATGATGCCTCCCGCCAGGAAGGTCATCAACAGAAGTAAATGTTTTTTCATACGTTTTTTTTTAAAATAGTTGATAAATATAGAATGAACCTCGCGTGCGCGTCTCAATTATATATATTTATACAATGTAACGCCCTGTAAAGGTATGAAATCCTTTGCAAGGCGTCAAACATATAAGGAAAAAATATTTGAAACATCTAAAAAAATGTCTGAAACACCCCCAAATGGGAATGAATACCGCGCCTCGTAGAGACGGGACGTGTCCCGTCTCCCCCCCCCACGACGGGGCATGGCCAATGGGGAGACGGGGCACAACTAATGGGGAGACGGGGCACAACTAATGGGGAGACGGGGCACAACTAATGGGGAGACGGGGCACGCCCCGTCTCTACGAGCAATGAGGTTATTTGGGGGTGACTTGTTTATGAAAAACCACTGGTGTGCACATGAAAGTTGATGATTCTGCACATGAAAGTTGATGATTCTGCACATGAAAGTTGATGATTCTGCACATGAAAGTTGATGATTCTGCACATGAAAGAAAAAAAGACTTAACACGAAAGTATAAATCAAATATATGATTTATATAAATCATGGCTTTGATTTATATAAATCATACGTTAGATTTATATAAATCATACGTTTGATTTATACTTTCCTCTGCAGAGGAGTGAAGTTTCGTGTTTAGAGGTTAGAGGTTAGAGGTTAAGGAATAAGGAAAATGGAGACCGCGAGCAAGGGATGTATAACGCAGATGTTCTGGTTGTTTTTTTTGGGGGGAGGCGGTTGAAAATTATTAATTCAACTTTCGCAAGTTCCGCAAAGACGGTCTGAAAGGCCAGAAAGCGCCCAGCCCAGGGCATCGCCCTGGGTATAGATGTTCCACCACCAACGCAGCCCTGTAGGGGCGACAGAAAAAGTTCTGTCGCCCCTACAGGGCTGCGTTTTCTTATCCTGCTGATTCAGGGGTTACCCCCCTGCCTGTGTTCTAACGCCCCTACGGGGCTAATTCCCAGCATGTTCATTACCTGCGAAAGTTGAAAATTATTAATTTCCAATTTTGAATTAATAATTTTCAATTTTCAATTTTCAATTATTTAAATGGTTTTCCTGCAGTTTCCGCTCGAAGAAACGGACTTTCATGTGCATGCGCTGGGCACGTTGACGCAGGGTGTCGGCCTGTGCGTAGGCTTCCTTCAGCCGGGAGTCGGTGGGCGGAACGCCGGCTGCCTCGAGCGATGCAACGGCGGCTTCGGCCCAGGTGAGCGAGTCGCCGGCCAGTGCCGACTGGACACGTGCCTCGAGGAGGGAGAGGGTGTCGACATAGGTGAGGAGATGTCGACGCACGTCCACGGCCAGAGGATAGGTGTGGCGGATGGAGTCGACGAGTCTGTGGGCACGGTCGAAGTCTTCGCGTTCGGCTGCAATGCGTACTTGTTCGAGCAGCCGGGCAGCCTCTGTCTCGCCGTTGTCGGTGGCATGACGGCCTGTGCAGGCTGTTGACAAAAGGAGTGCTGCCAGAAGGGACAGCAGAGAGTAACGGTTTGTTTTCATGACATCAAATCATTTAGGTGAGCAAAGTTAGGGTTTATTTTGATTTTTCCGTAACTTTGTGGTAGTAAAACGAAATGAGCGATGAAAATCTTGACGGCTGATGAACTGCGGCAGGCCATTTCCTACCCCATCTTCGAGTTGCTGCGCGACGTGGCCGACGCGGAGGGAATGGAATGCTATGTGATAGGTGGATTCGTGCGCGACCTGTTCCTGGAACGTGCTTCGAACGACATCGACTGTGTGGTGGTGGGCAGCGGCATCCGTATGGCCGAGGCCGTTAGCCGTGAACTGCACAGAAGGACGGGCAAGTCGCCCCACGTGGCGGTCTATGCCAACTTCGGCACGGCTCAGTTGCGGCTGGGCAACGTGGAACTGGAGTTTGTGGGTGCTCGACGCGAGAGTTACAGCCATGACTCGCGCAAACCGGTGGTGGAGGACGGTACGCTGGATGACGACCAGAACCGGCGCGACTTCACCATCAACGCGATGGCGCTGTGTCTGAACGCTGACCGCTTCGGCCAGTTGGCCGACCCCTTCGGCGGACTGGACGACCTGCAGTGCCGGCTGATTGCCACGCCGCTCGACCCCGACATCACCTTCAGCGACGACCCGCTGCGCATGTTGCGCTGCGTGAGGTTTGCCGCCCAACTGTCGTTCGACATCGAGCAGGAGACGCGTGCCGCCCTGCCCCGCAATGCGGAACGGCTGCGCATCATCAGCGGCGAGCGCATCCAGGAGGAGTTCAACAAAATCCTCTTGACACCGCAGCCGAGCCGCGGCCTGAACGAACTGTATGAGACGGGGCTGCTGGAGGTGTTCCTGCCGGAACTGTGCCTGCTCGACATCGTGGAGACGCGCAACGGACGGGCACACAAGAACAACTTCTACCACACGCTGGAGGTGGTGGACAACGTGGCCGGAAGGAGCGACAACCTTTGGCTGCGCTGGGCCGCCCTGCTGCACGACATCGGCAAGCCGCGCAGCAAGCGGTGGGACAATGCGCTGGGCTGGACCTTCCACAACCACAACACGATTGGCGCACACATGGTGGCCGACATTTTCCGCCGCATGAAACTGCCACTCGATGCCAAGATGAAATACGTGCAGAAACTGGTCGAACTGCACATGCGCCCCATCGCAATTGCCGACGAAGAGGTGACGGACAGTGCCGTGAGACGACTGATGAACGATGCCGGCGACGACATAGACGACCTGATGACACTGTGCGAGGCCGACATTACGTCGAAGAACGACATGCGGAAGAAACAGTTCCGCGAGAACTTCCGCATGGTGCGGGAAAAACTGACCGACCTGAAGGAAAAAGACTTCAAGCGGCTGTTCCAGCCCGTCGTCGACGGCAACGAAATCATGGAGATGTTCCACCTGACTCCCTCTCCCATCGTGGGCGAACTGAAGAAGGCACTGAAGGATGCCATCCTCGATGGTGTCATCCCCAACGAACGCGATGCCGCCATCGCCTTCCTGAAGAAAGTGAAAGAGGAAATGCAGGAACAATGAACACGGAGACGCAGGCGAGCACCATCCCTGCAGGAGTACGAGTGAAAAAGATGCTTTCCCCATGAATGATGCCTGCAGAAACAGATTTTTCTTTATTCATTCTTCTTTTTTCATTTATTTATATTAACTTCGCACGATAAGGAATAAATCAACAAACAATATGAAAGGATTGAAGACACTTCTGGCAGGACTGACCCTGATGAGCCAGGCAGCAATGGCACAAAATGTTGCGCCAACGCCGGTTGCCGCATCACTGAAGTCGCAGCAAGCACGGGAGACAGTGGCCCTGATAGACAAGGTGAACACCCAGTGGCAAAGCACCCACAAGGCCGAATGCCGCGGATTCTGGGACAACGCCGCCTACTTCACAGGCAATCAGGCCGCCTACGAACTGACCGGCAAAGCCGAATACCTGGACTACGCCCTGCGCTTTGCCCGCCACAACCGCTGGACCGGTGCCACAGGCAAAAACAAGAGCAAGTGGGAATACAAGACCTATGGCGAGGACATGAACCACGTTCTCTTCGCCGACTGGCAAATCTGCTTCCAAATCTACATCGACCTGTACAAACTGGAACACCGCACCGAGCGCATCGAACGGGCACTGGAGGTGATGTGCCACCAGGCACAGATGGCCGAGAAAGACTTCTGGTGGTGGAGCGATGCCCTGTACATGGGACTGCCCGTCTTCTCTAAACTCTACTCCGTGACCCACGACCAACAACTGCTGGATAAACAGTACGAATGTTTTGCATGGACCGACAGCCTGCTCTTCGACCAAGAGGCACAACTGTACTACCGCGACGCCAAATACGTCTATCCGAAAGTGAAGACCGCCTGCAACGAAGGCAAAAGTTTCTGGGCACGCGGCGACGGATGGGTGCTGGCTGGACTGGCCAAGGTGCTGCAAGACCTGCCCAAGGACAGCCGTTACCGTCCCTTCTACGTGAAACGCTTCCAGCAACTGGCCGAAGGCGTGGCCCGCTGCCAACAGCCAGACGGCTACTGGAGCCGCTCGATGCTGTGTGAAGACGACGCACCAGGCTACGAAACCAGCGGCACCGCCTTCTTCGCCTATGGACTGCTGTGGGGCGTGAACAACGGACTGCTGCCTGCCGCCAAGTACAAGGGCGTCATCGACAAGGCCTGGAACTACCTGAGCACCGTGGCCCTCCAAGCCGACGGCACTATCGGCTTCGTCCAACCTATCGGCGAGAAACCCGACCCCACCAAGACGGTCGACGCCCACTCGCAAGCCCCATTCGGCACAGGTGCCTGGCTGCTGGCCGCCTGTGAATATGCAAAATGGGCAAAATAACTCCATATTTGTCGAGAGTATGGAGTCAAGAGTCCAAAGTCCCTTGGCACTCGAATCTCGACTCTCGACTCTTGACCAAAATTATCAAATTTCAAACCATCTATAAACAATGAAAGACTTTTTCAAGTACGTCTTAGCCACCATCGTTGGCATCATCATCATCGGACTCATCTGCACCTTCATGAGCGTCATGACACTCATCGGCATGGCCAGTGCCTCAAGCAGCACGAAAGCACCCAACAACGGCGTGCTGGTGATTCAACTGAACGGAAGCATTGAAGAACGTTCTAACGACAATCCCCTCTCCACCATACTGGGCAACGACGCCCTGGCCACCACAGGTCTGGACAACATGCTCAAGGCCATCAAGAACGCCAAGGAAGACGACAACATCAAGGGCATCTACATGGAAGCAGGCACCTTTGGCGGTGCGGCTCCAGCCATGTTGCAGGAGATGCGCCAGGCACTGGTGGACTTCAAAACCTCAAAGAAATTCATCGTGGCCTATGGCGACCAATACACACAGGGTGCCTACTACCTCTGCTCTGTGGCCGACTCCATCATCATCAACCCACAGGGCATACTCGACTGGAAGGGACTGGCCATGCAGACCACCTACTTCAAAGACCTGCTCGACAAAGTGGGTGTGAAGATGGAAATCTTCAAGGTGGGAACCTACAAGTCGGCTGTCGAACCATACTTCCTCAACGAGATGAGCGAGGCAAACCGCGAACAAATCACCACCTTCAGCCAAGAAATCTGGGCACAGATGGTGAAGGAAGTGGGCAAGTCGCGCAAACTCTCTGCCGACCAACTGAACGTACTGGCCGACTCTGCCATCAGTTTTGCCGATGCCAAACAGTACAAGAACGAGAAACTGGTCGACAAACTGGCTTACAGCGACGAAGTGCCACGCATCATTGCCAACATGATGAAGTCGGACAAGGAAAAGCCAAGGGATGCCTACAACACCATCACCGTGAAAGACATGGCTGCCACCACAGCCGGTGCGCCCAAGGGCAAGAGCGGCAACATCGTGGCCGTCTACTATGCCGCAGGCAGCATCGTCGACCAAGCAGCCACGGGATTCAGCCCAGAGGCACAAATCGTAGGGCAGGACGTCATCCGCGACCTGAAAGAACTGGCTGAGGACGAGAAGGTGAAAGCCGTCGTCATGCGCGTCAACTCACCAGGCGGAAGTGCTTTTGCCAGCGAACAAATCTGGCATCAGGTCATGAACATCAAGGCCAAGAAGCCCATCATTGTCTCGATGGGAGGCTACGCAGCCTCGGGAGGCTACTACATCTCCTGCGCCGCCGACTGGATTGTGGCCGAGCCGACCACCCTTACCGGTTCTATCGGCATCTTCGGCACCTTCCCCATTGCCAACGAACTGCTCAACAAGAAGTTGGGCGTACATTTCTCAACGGTAAAGACCAACGAATATGCCGACTTCGGCGACTTCTCGCGCGAGATGAACGAAGGCGAGAAGATGATGCTGCAGAACTACGTGAACCGTGGCTACGAACTCTTTACCCAGCGCTGTGCCGACGGACGTAAGATGAAGCAGGACGACATCAAGAAAATTGCCGAAGGCCGTGTGTGGACGGGCGAGCACGCCAAGCAACTGGGACTGGTCGACCAACTCGGAAACCTGGACGACGCCATTGCTGAAGCCAAGAAGCGTGCCAAACTGGACGATTGCTCCATCATTACCTACCCGGCCGCAAGCAGCATCTTGGACAACCTGTTCAAGGAACTGTCGGGCAACAGTTATGCCGATGCCAAGATGCACGAGATGCTGGGCGAGTTCTACCCCATCTTCCTCGACCTGCAACACATCAGGCGCGAAGGCAACGTGCAGGCACAACTGCCCTGGTACTTCAAGTTTAATCTGTAGAACATCAAGAGAGACTGTGAAATTTCTCAATCTCTCATTTTTTCATTTTCCAAGTGGAAGGCGACCACATAAAAATCAATCACTGGCTGATTCCCCTGTCCGGAATATACGGACTGGTGGTGGGAATACGTAACATCCTGTTCGACTGCGGACTGTTGCACAGCAAGAGTTTCGACGTGCCCGTAATCGACGTGGGAAACATTTCGGCTGGAGGGACCGGCAAGACGCCACACACCGAATACCTCATCCGCCTGCTCAGCAAGAAGCACCAGGTGGCCGTACTGAGCCGCGGCTACAAGCGCAAGTCGAGCGGCTACCTGCTCGCCACCAAAGACACGCCCATGCAACTCATCGGCGACGAGCCTTTCCAGATGAAGAAGAAGTTTCCCCACATCCACATGGCCGTCGACAGCAACCGACGGCGCGGCATCAGTAAACTCTGCCAGACCGACGTCACGCCCAAGACCGATGTCATTGTCATGGACGACGCCTACCAGCACCGCTACATCACGCCCAGCATCAACATCCTGCTCATGGACTACCACCGGCTTGTCTATTTCGACAAGTTGCTGCCGGCAGGACGGCTGCGCGAACCACGCAGCAGCAGCCAGCGGGCCGACATCGTCATCGTGACCAAATGTCCCGACTACATCACGCCCATGGAGCAGCACGGCATTGCCCGTTCCCTGCAGATGCAGCCCTGGCAGAAACTGTTCTTCACCCGCTTCAACTACCAAAACCTGGTACACATCACCTCGGGACGGCAGATGCCCCTCGACTCGCTCAAGGAGAAGGACTGTAACATTCTCCTGCTCACGGCCATTGCCTCGCCCCAGCAGATGGAGTACGACCTGAAGAAATACTGCCAGTTCACCTCCCTCCACTTTGCCGACCACCACAACTTCAGCAAGAAAGACCTCGCCAACATCCAGCATGCCTTCGACACCCTCTGCGCCAACCAGAAGGAAACCATCATCATCACCACCGAGAAAGACGCAGCACGGTTGCAGGCCTGTGCACAGGAGATGCCCTTCTATCCCTACATCTACATCCTGCCCGTCGAAGTCCATTTCCTCGACGATGGGCAGATAGAATTCAACCAAACCATCCTGAAGCGGGTTTGAAGTTTTCATTGCTCGTAGAGACGCGGGCGTGCCCCGTCTCAGCAACCGAAGGGGCCAGGGGCGTGCCCCGTCTCAGAATTTTAAATTGTAAATCCGTAAATCAAATAATAGATTGGAAATCTCAGAACTGGGCGAGTTCGGACTTATTCGTCGCCTCGCCAAAACCATTCAACCCACCAACGCCGAAACCATCCAAGGCATCGGCGACGACTGCGCCATCCTCAACTGTCCCGACGGTACCGACCAACTCGTCACCACTGACATGCTCATGGAAGGTATCCACTTCGACCTCACCTACATGCCCATGCACACCCTGGGCTACAAATCTGCCCAAGTCAACTTCAGCGACGTCTACGCCATGGGCGGCATGCCACGCCAGATAACCGTCAGCATCGCCGTCAGCGGCCGCCTGAGCGTCGAAGACCTCGAACAGTTCTATGCCGGACTTGCCCTGGCCTGCCAGGAGCACCAGGTCGACATCGTCGGAGGCGACACCACCACCTCCGTCACCGGACTCGCCATCAGCATCACCTGCATCGGCACCGTGCCCCACGGCCAGGCCATCCGCCGCAGCACCGCCCGTCCCACCGACCTCATCTGCGTCAGCGGCGACCTCGGTGCAGCGTACATGGGACTCCAACTGCTCGAACGCGAGAAAGAAGTATACTACGGCCAACTGCGCGACCTGCAAGAACGCCTCCGTCAGGCCCAAAGCCAGGAGGGACACCAGCAGCAGCAGGAACACATCGCCCAGCAAATCCGCCAACTCGACTTCCAGCCCGACTTTGCCGGACGCGAATACCTGCTACAGCGACAAATGCAGCCGCAGGCACGCCGCGACATCATCCTCACCCTCCAGCAACACCACCTCCGTCCCACCTCCATGATAGACATCAGCGACGGACTCTCCTCCGAACTACTCCACATCTGCCACCTCTCCCACGTCGGATGCCGCGTCTACGAAGAGCGCATCCCCCTCGACTACCAGACCGCAGCCATGGCCGAGCAACTCAACCTCAACGTCACCACCTGCGCCCTCAACGGAGGCGAAGACTACGAACTACTCTTCACCCTCCCCATCAGCGACCACGAGGCCCTCCGGCAAATCCCCTCCATCCACGTCATCGGACACATCACCCAGCCCGAACTCGGTGCAGCCCTCATCACCCGCGACGGCAACGAATTCGAACTCAAGGCCCAGGGATGGCAGCCCTTCGCCGACGACTGGCAGGACTGACACCCTCCGTCCGTCACCAAGCCTCAACCGCTGGACACCCACCCTGGTGCCCAGCGGTTTTTTCATTGTCACGCAGAAAGCACTGAAATTCGCAGGAATGGTTACTCTCACTCAGATTTTGCTACGCCGAACTAAAGGTGCTGAGACGGGGCACGCCCACGTCTCTACGAGCAATGGTTTTCAATAAGATAGTCGGGCGGTGCACGGTGGAAAATTCACGCGTCTGCACACGAAACTTAGAAAGACTTAACACGAAAGTATAAATCAAACGTATGAGTTATACAAATCTAATGTATGTTTTATACTTTCCTCTGCACACGTATCAACTTTCCACTGTGCATGTGGAAAGTTTGAAGCGCACCCACGTCAATTATAAAGTAGAAAAAATCAGCCTGAAAATTTGAGAAAGGCCATCTGTTTTATTATCTTTGCATCGTGTTCTTCGGGACACGACATTTTTAAGAAGCGTTATGCTTGACTTGCAAGTAGAAATGTGAGAAACTTCTAAGATGTGCAAGGCTTGTGTAATGGTTCGCGCGTATAGCGTGGACTGATTACTACATCTGCACATCAAGGTCATTCTCACAACCTCTACTTGAAGACGTGGCAAATCAGCTCCACGCTTCATCATTTACCAAAGACTTTCGTGGTAGCTGGAAAGTCTAAAAAAACTTTATAAACATGATGTCATTTTCAGAAGCAGTAAAGACTTGCATGACAAAGAAGTATGCAAAAATTTCAGGTAGAGCAACAAGAGCCGAATTCTGGTGGTTTGTTTTATTAAGATGGTTAATATTGATAACCCTAAGCTTTGTCTTGGCATTTGCTATTGGATATTTGAAAGCAACAGGTACAATAGATAGAAACGATACACCAATTATTATATTAGTGATATCTTTTTGCATCTTATATATTTTTTTCGCAATTCCATATTTTTGTGTACTGATTAGGAGATTCCATGATGTAGGATATTCTGGATGGTGGTTGCTATTATTATTTATTCCATACATAAGTTTAGCCATATATGTTGTTGCTATTCTTGAAAGTGATGGTGATAACAAATACGGGCCAAAGCCTGTTAAGCGTTCAGGCACCGTAGCTAATTTGTCTGTTGAAACAGAAAAATCTTCTAAAGAAGAACAAACAAGTCGAATAGATGTAGATTTATTTAGTTAATTATGTATTGCAGATATTGTGGTAAACAAATAGAGGAGGATTCTATTTTTTGCAAATATTGCGGAAAGAATGTGACAGAAAGAGAACCAACTAAGAGTAAAGATATTGCTACACGCTCTTATGTATCAAAAGGCAAGCAGATAGCCGTTATTGTATATGGCTTTTGGTTTCTTGGCTGGTTGTACTACTTATTGGCACATATTTACACACATTTTATGATGGTTTATATCATGCCATTCTTTTTGTACACAATTGTCATACCCTTCTTTATCGTAGGATGCTGGTCTATATACAAGATTATTGGTAACAAGAAAAACCGTAGCACCATGCATCCAATAATAAACGCATCGTCAGTAGAAACACCTCAAGTTCACCGTCCAGATAATAAAAAAAGGTAATATCTATTAATACAT
>FLNU01002393.1_pt1 | contig 11420 bp, 9 predicted proteins | sample 1140361 | NCBI WGS metagenome assembly FLNU01 (sample SAMEA3878206, study PRJEB12797) | bioreactor metagenome | biome: Moose rumen | place: Sweden | collected 2011-10 | reverse complement strand
TTTAGGATTTGTTTCGACTTATATATAACAAATTCTGTTATATACTTTCTTTGTGGATGTCGCGAGTGGGGACACTCGCGCTCCTGACGGCTGCAAAATTACTGCCGCCAAACAAATCCTAAAATATGCATTTTAATGGAGGGTTACGACGCTAATGGATAGCGTCTCTACCGTTGAACGTTCGGAGACGTTCTCCACTATTAAGAGACACTAAAGAATAGCGTCTCTACCACCAAACGTTCGGAGACGTTCTCCACGATTGAGAGACGCTAAAGAATAGCGTCTCTACCGTTGAACGTTCGGAGGCGTTCTCCACTTATAATTTTTCTATGAGTTCTCTTACTGCGCCGTTGCCTCCATTTCGAGAGCAGATAAAATTGGTAGCCTGCTTTACCTCTTCGACTGCGTTTGCCGGACAAGCAGCAACACCACCCGCCTCACTAATAGGAATAAGGCATTGCAGATCTAATATATCATCCCCTATATAGGCTACATCTTTGAGCGAATATTCTCTGCCGTCTTGCGCAGAATAACGCAACAATAACTCATTCAGTTTATCAAGTTTCCCGCTACACCCCTGATGTAACTCAGCAATACTGAGTTCCTTTGCTCTATTCTCAACAATTAGACTCCGGCGAGCAGTTATGATAACGGGAATAATATCTAATGAGGGCAGAATCTCCTTTATGGCGTAGCCGTCTCCGGCATCAAAGACTTTGAATAGTTCCCCACTCTGCCCCATATAAATCTTGCCATCAGTGAGGGTACCATCTACATCCATCACAAGAAATCTTATATTACGAGTTGTTCCCATCGTAACTCTTTTTGTTATTTATAGATATCAAACTTAAGTGTAAGCTTATCTTCTCCGTCATACGAGTTGTACCGCGTAGTTGGCTTAATCTCTCATTTTGGCGAGTTGCCAAGCGTTGAATAAGTTCTGCCAAATGATATATGCAGCGGGAGCCAAGGCAGATATCGGATGCAGATAAGTAGCAGCCATCCAAATAGCGAGGGTTGTGTTTTTCTGACCTAACGCCTGCCCTGCACAGATGCGCGTTTCCTTAACAGATGCCTCATTCGCCTCGGAGGGGAAGCGCGTTCCTATGTATTTACCGAAAAGGAACTGTACAAGGCAGGTTATTAACGCTCCTACGAACATTCCCGTTAGGACGAGCCACGATCCATCGTACGCGAACAAATCGCGTGTCATCTTCGCCATTAAGATAGTAAGCGTGCATACCCACAAATAGAATGGCAGAGAAGCGAGAGAATCAGGTAATACAAACGGACGGTCTTTCACCCTTATATTCCATACAACCCTTATTAACCAAGCAATAAGAAAAGGAGCAATAAGAAGAGGAGATATACGGCTGAGGACAAGGATAAAGGTCTGCAAGAAAGGCGTGTCAACATGAGTTATCAAAGGGAATATTAGAGGAACAAGTACAGCCGTTGATACCGACGAGAGCAACGTAAAAGAGGTCAGCGTTTTAATTGAACCGCCTAATTTCGCAGCAATGATTGGTGCAGCAGTAGCAGAAGGCATCAGGACGCACAACATAACACCCTGCGCAAGAACAATGTCAATGGGACGTAGCAGATAAAAGAGCAGCAGACTGACAACAACTTGAAAAGCCAATAATATCCAATGCCAAGTATAAAGACGCAACTCCAACGGATTTATTTTGCAAAAGGTTAAAAGGAGCATAAAGAAAATAAGCGTCGGCAGGCACCACGACGGGGCTATCCAATGCCATATCCCCATTACTTCCAACACTCCAATCGCGATGCCGACAAACATCGCGATAAACAGAGCATTACGCTTGATAATATTTAAAAAATTACTGAAGTTTCCCACGTCAGAGAATCAACAATTTATTATTTCTTTGTCGGCGAATGTGGAGAACGTCTCCGAACGTTCTGGTAGTGGAGAACGTCTCCGAACGTTCTAAGTCTTAAAGTAGACGAATTTGGCGAAAAAAACTTCGATTTTTTTGTTTTTTGGTCAACAATTACCCACAATTATCCACAATCATCCAAAAATTAAAATGAACGTTCGGAGACGTTCTCCACTATCAATTACCCACAATTATCCAAAAATTAAAATTTTTGGCGAAATTAGTGGAAACTTTTAAAATTATTATAAATTAAAATTAGATAATTAGAAACTGAAACTCAGTCCGCAGGTGAATACAAAATTCTTTCCTTGATAATATTTAGGAGTGAACTTATTAAGATAGTATGAAGCGAGTTTGTCGTCCTCGAGGTTTTGACTTGAGCCGTCCACATTCCAACCTCTATCTTCACCGGCAATTCTTTCCGATTTAGGTGCAAACCCGCGGGCGTTATTATACGACAAATCAACCACCGCATAGCAGTTTTGAAAAATCTCGTATGTAGCACGAAAACCGACTTGATCGTTCTGCCATGTGCGCTCGTTAAAAGGCTGTTGCGAGATAATATTTCCCACTTTATGGCGAACATAATCATATACATTGTACTTCGTATCGCAAACATAGTTAATTCTAAGCGATAACCCTCTCACAGGCTTGTACTCCAGTTCTGCGAAAATTGACTGCGAGTTATCACCCATATAATGCCCCATATTATACGAGTTTGAGGTATAATTGAGTACGCTTATTGAATGCGTATAACAAGCAATATACGAGCGCATAAACTCACCTTTCAATGACAACCCGCGAACAGGCCAACCGCTCCAATTGAAACCTACTAAATACGAAATGGGATTATTCTGGGGATTAGATTTCTTCAGTCGGGCGAACTTAAACTCATCTAAAAAGACTGAGGTGTAAAGACGAAGATGATCCGTAGGACGAATAGTTATTGTACCAAAGACTTGCGAGTTCTGATTCTCCACACCTAACCCCTTCGTCAACAAGTGATCAAGTGACTTGTAAAATGCAATAGGAATAAAATAGGCAGCCTGCACATTCTGTTCGGCATACACTATCGAATTGCCAAAAGAGAAACTAATATACTTTATCGGCTTGAAAGTGAACATATTGGCTGCCATAAACTTATTAGCCGGGCGATAGTTCAGTTTAGTCACAGTCTCCTCATATCTCTCTGAATAATAATGCGCCGAATCAAACACATTCGACACCAACCACGCATGGAAATAATCAAATTGGAACCAACTGCATGGTGTGAGTTGCAGGTTGACCTGTGGTACTGCGGGGTTATGTCCTGACAATATATTGGAAGCGTGATATGCATCTCCCCATTGTATTCTCTCCCTTGCAATGCCTATGCTACCCCACCACGAATAAAGCGATATACCACCACGCGAATCAGAGAAGTCGCCACCATAATTCGCTTCTTTATACTGAACACCGGCAATATTATTCAAAAATCTGCCTTGCGTTATTCTGGCACCGTCAATGGGATCAGAGATATACTGCTTTTTGAGATTATTTCCATTCCACGAATTATCGCGTAAAGAACCCCAGATTGACAAATGTCCTACTATATCCATCTGCAATTCAGCACCATACCATCGCCTTGTGATTATTCCTTTTTTAGAAGAATAGATATGCATACCGAGTATCGGCTTCAATACCATTTTGAACTTGTTATTCTCCGTTTTGTAGTGAAAAGCGGGTTCCACAAGCGAGAGATTAAAGGTATTACGATTAGTCCATTGGCACACATTATCACGCCCATAAAGCCGATAATCAGGAATGGTATCCAGTTCGAGAGCAAAATCTTGAAGATAAAAATCTAAATCTTCTTTTTGTCGCCGATTAAGCAACGAATCTTTTTCTGTCGCCTCTTTCAGAAACATCGCCACTTGCCTGCGGGTATAGGGCTTAACAGCCTCTGTAACATTGTCTATTACTCCGTCAGTCGCCAGTTCCTCAATGAAGGAATACAACTCAGTATATTCAAGTGCGACAGGAATATTCTGCGCCTTAATAGTCACCAAAGTTATGGTTAGAAATATGGCAATATGTGCTTTTCTCATAAATTTGTTGTCAATGTTGAGAATAGTGGAGAACACCTCCGAACGTTCAACGGTAGAGAAGCTATTCTTTAGCGTCTCTCAATAGTGGAGAACATCTCCGAACGTTCATTTTAAGTACACTCACGCTCTTTATTAGTGGCTACGTGCTCGCTTGAAGAGAATTGTATAAACAATCTTCCAGAAATATACAAAATCAGTGCGGAAGGTACCTTTCTCTTCACAGGCTGTGAGATACCTCATTTCCGACTCTTCTATCTCTTCCAATGTCTTAGGCATATCAGCATAGAAAGGGGGCAGTAATCCGGGCTTATGATGACTGCGTTTCTCCTGTAACTCAGGTGTATAAAGCGAGAAATACTGCTTGCTGAGCGGACGCACGCCTACTAACTTCATATCACCTTTCAAAAGGTTAAGAAGCATCGGCAATTCATCAATCCAATACTTACGCATAAATCTGCCTACCGTATTAACACGAATATCGTGAGTAAACTTACCGCCCTCTTGTAAGTTATATTTCTGATAGATATACGCTTGTAGGAACTCCGAATAGGGGTGCATCGTGCGGAATTTATACACTTTAAAGACTTTGCCGTCCTTGCCTACCCTATTCAGGCGAATCATCATTCCGTATAATCGTCTGCCGGTTGACTGCGGACTAAACGAGCGCCGAGCAATAACATAAACGAGGTCATCAACCTTATGCTCATCTACTATCTCGAACCCGCAGTAGCATAACCGCCCTAACACCTCTGCTTTTGACAACACACGGTTTTTACCCTCAGTTATATCAAAGTATAAACGGGATGTTACAATCGTTTTCGGAAGAACTCTCTTATATAGATAATGAGCGGAATAGACAATCCAATTGATACCGATGGGGTACGAATTGAGTATCCTTTTCTTAGTAGTACTCTTCGGCTCAAAGCAACAGACAAATATACCATCGTCCGGCAGTTTGTCGTTCACCACTCCAAACATACGATTTATGCCTCTGATTTGGTTCAGCGGCATAAAATTGACAATAGTATCAAAACGATAATATTTGAGTTTCTGAATATTATATAGTTCAGCACTCTTGAGAGTAAAGGTGTTGGAAGAAACGAGGTCAATATGCTCGCTCAGATAGTTATATGCCCCCTCGCCTGCATATTCCCTCACCACTTGCTTTGCTTCCTCTCGGCGTTCAGCGGACACCGGTTTAGGCTCTTTCAGAACATGCTGAACACCTCTATCTATTGCTCGCTCTATCTCAGGCTCATTATAAGTGGCATAACGATAGGCATGAGCAAAAATAAGATAAAAGGTGCTAAGTACCAACATTATCACCCATATCGTCAGTAGTACACTAATAGAAAGCATTTGCCGCCCCGACACAAGGTACATATATAGCAGCATCACGAGGAAAGTAGCAACCGAAGCGTATAGCAATCTAATCAGAGACCTGCCCATTTTCATCTGCTTAACACGGACATAACGATGAGTAAGATAACTCATCAGCACCCAGCAAACAGAGAAGATCGCCACAAAAACATTATACTTTTGAAAAGGGAATTGTGCTGATAGCGGGAACCACTTCAACACAACAAACACACTCATTGCCAACATCAAAATGTCAGCAATGAAATAGCGCCAATACGGCACATAGAATAGTTTGTAACGCAGTCGAGCCAAATTATTTACTTCTTATATCGAGCATTCAGCCCTTCAATAACATCAGCGGTTATATCCAAAGCGGGGTCTGCCATCAGCACGTTATCTTTGCCTGCGTTGGAGATAATCATTTTATAACGACCATCGGCATTATACAGAGCAAGAAAATTAGTGAGAGTATCAGCAAGTTGCATATTCAGATTCTGATTCTCTAACATAATATCCTGGGTCAGTTTGGCTTCCAGTTCTTGCAACTCCTGCTGCTTGCGTTGCAGTTTGTTTGCCTCCGACTCCGCCCTCTCACGAGAAAGGAAAGCATTATTATCTAACTTACGCTGAAAATCATCAACTTCTTGCTGCAATGTGCGGGCACGAGTATTCAGTTTCAGACGAGCATCTTCCTGCTTTGACATAAGTTTATCGTTTGCCTCAATAGCAAACTCATAATTAACAAGCAAAGAGTCAAGATTCAAATACGCAATCGGCAATTCTGCTTGAACAGACACCACCTCTCCCTCTGCATTTACAACAACCGGCTGAGGTGCCGACTGCTTGTTGGTAAAGAACAATACAAAGAGTACAATAACTGCCACACAAAGGACAGAATCAATAATAATTGACAACTTATTCATTTCAGTTCAAATTTAATATTTCTGTTTTAATGCTATGAAAATTGCATATCAGCAACTTATTGCGAAACAAAGTTACTGCTTTTTCTGAAGTTACGCAAGATTATATTCAGAAAGTTACGCAAAAACGCACATTTTTAATATTATAATTGCACAACTTAAAAAAAAGAATTATCTTTGTGCGTAATATTAACAGCTAAAACTAACGAAACTAAGTATGGATAACAACATTCCTGTACTGCTTCTTACCGGCTACCTTGGTAGCGGAAAGACTACGTTATTAAACAGAATCTTACAAAACGAAAAAGGTATTCGTTTCGCAGTAATTGTGAACGATATAGGTGAGGTTAACATTGATGCCGACCTCATTCAGCAGGGCGGTATGGTAAGTCAGCAAGACGATAATCTCGTTGCTCTGCAAAACGGCTGCATCTGCTGCACATTGAAGACTGACCTTATGGAACAATTAGAGGGACTCGTGCGTCAGCACTGCTTCGACTATATTGTTATCGAAGCAAGCGGCATATGCGAGCCGGCTCCCATCGCACAAACAATATGCTCAATGCCGGCTATGATGCCGATGTTCAAAGAAGACGGGTTCCCTGTTGTTGACTGTATAGCAACAGTCGTTGATGCAATGCGTATGCGCGATGAGTTCAGAAGCGGGGACGACCTTGTCAAACCTGATATAAGCGAGGAAGATATTGAGAACCTGCTCATTCAGCAAATAGAATTTTGCAATCTCATTTTGCTAAACAAAGCATCTGATGTCAGCGGACAAGAACTGACGCGCATTAAGACTATTATCCGAGCCTTGCAGCCCAAAGCAGAAATTATCACTTGCAACTATGGTGATGTCAAACTCGATAGAATCTTGAATACCCGCCTCTTTGACTTCGACGATGTTGCTTCATCTGCCGCGTGGATTCAGGCAATCGAAGGGAACGATGACGAAGACGACGATGATGAAGACGAGCACGAGCACCACCACGATGATGAAGACGAGCACGAGCATCACCACCATCACCACCATCACCATCACGATGAAGGCGAGGCGGAAGAATACGGAATAGGTACCTTCGTCTATAAACAACGCAGACCGTTCAACCTCGGCAAATTCGATAATTTCGTGGCAAAGCACTGGCCTAAATCTATCATTCGTGCCAAAGGTATTTGTTACTTTGCTGACGAGTTTGACACCTGCTATGTCTTTGAGCAGGCAGGCAAGCAATTCGGGCTACGCAACGCCGGTCTGTGGTACGCTACGATGCCGCAAGACGAACTGCAAGAACTACTCAAACGGGAACCTGCACTACTCGCTGATTGGGACGAATATTACGGCGACCGCATGGAGAAACTTGTCTTCATCGGGCAAAAGCTCGACAAACAACTAATAACCAAATTACTTGACGACTGTCTCGCATAATTCTAAAGTTGAAAGATATATGTCCGCAGCAGATATTATTTCCGGTAAAACAGGCATTGCCGCTAAACAAGTAGCGGCGGTGCTTGCACTTTTTGAAGAGGGAGCAACAGTACCCTTCATCGCTCGCTATCGTAAAGAGCAGACCGGCAGCTTAGACGAAATGCAAATAACAGCCATCCTAAACGAAAGCAGCAGACTCGCAGAACTGCTCAAACGCAAAGAGACGGTTATCGGCACGATAGAAGAACAAGGCAAGATGACAGAGGAACTGCGCAGGAAAATTGACGAATGTACCGACGGCAACACTCTCGAAGACCTATATCTGCCGTATAAGCCTCATCGCAAGACTCGCGCAGATATCGCTCGCGAAAAAGGTCTTGAACCGCTTGCTAAACAGATAATGAAGCAGTCGCCCACTCTCAATCCGAAGATTTGCGCAGAGCATTATATAAATGAGAATGTTGCAGACTGCGATGATGCCCTGCAAGGAGCAAGAGATATCATCGCAGAATGGGTCAGCGAATCGCCACACTCGCGCAACGCCGTCCGCCGAGAATTCGACTACACGGCTATGCTCACATGCAAAGTTATCAAGGATAAAGCCAACGAAGAAGGCGCACAGCAATACAAGGACTACTTCGATGTTAAAGAGAGGTTATCCCGCGTACGCTCACACCGTCTCCTTGCCATGCGGCGAGGCGAGAACGAAGGCTGGCTAAGAATAGATATCAGCCCTGATAAAGAGAAGGTGCAAGATAAACTATACAGGATGTTTGTGAAAGCAAACAACCCGTCTTCCAAAGAAGTAGAGACAGCGGTTGACGACTCCTACAAACGCCTACTCAAACCCTCTATCGAAACGGAATACGCGTCGTCTTCTAAGTCCAAGGCAGACGATGAGGCAATAAAGATTTTTGCGGATAATGCCCGCCAACTGCTTATGGCAGCCCCACTCGGTGGAAAGCGCGTATTAGCCATTGACCCGGGGTTCCGAACCGGCTGCAAAGTGGTATGCCTATCAGCGCAAGGCGACCTACTCTACAATACAGTTATCTTCCCTGTTCCGCCACGCAATGACATATCGGGTGCTACACGAACTCTATCTCAACTCATTGACAAATACAAGATTGAAGCCATCTCAATCGGCAACGGCACCGCTTCAAGAGAAACCGAAGATTTTGTTCACCGCACCATTGATGGGTTAGGTATTGAAAATGTCGAAGTCTATGTAGTAAGCGAAAACGGAGCATCTATATACTCCGCCGACGAAACGGCAAGAGAAGAGTTCCCCGATGAAGACATCACGGTAAGAAGTGCTGTGTCAATAGGCAGACGACTGCAAGACCCACTCGCCGAATTGGTCAAGATTGACCCTAAATCTATCGGTGTAGGACAATATCAACACGATGTCGATCAAACTAAACTGAAGAACGCCCTCAACCAAACAGTCGAATCGGCCGTCAACCAAGTGGGTGTAGATCTAAATACCGCCTCTAAACACCTGCTCACTTACATCTCCGGCTTAGGTCCTGCACTTGCAAATAACATTGTCGAATATCGTAGCAAAAACGGACCATTCCGCTCGCGAAAAGAACTGCTTAAAGTACCCAAATTAGGAGCAAAGACATTCGAGCAATGCGCCGGTTTCTTGCGCGTTACAACTTCTGACAACCCGCTCGATAACAGTGGAGTGCACCCCGAGCGATATGCGCTTGTCGAGCGAATTGCAAAAGACGCAGGCTGCGACGTCTGCGATCTTATTCGAAACGAGGAGAAGATTAAGCAAATTAATATTAACAAATATGTGTCGGAGGACGTGGGATTACCGACACTGAATGATATTATCAAAGAACTTAAACAGCCGGCACGAGACCCCAGAGGAAAGGCTGAGACCTTCCATTTCTCCGATGAGATACATGATATTGAAGACCTTCGCATAGGTATGGTATTGCCCGGAATAGTTACAAACATAACCGCCTTCGGTGCGTTTATCGACTTAGGTATTCACCAGGACGGACTACTGCATATATCACGCATGAAAGGCAAAAAACTATCTCTGCACCAAGCAGTAACGGTTGTGGTAGAACAAGTTGACCTGCAACGCCACCGAATAAGTTTAGAGTTTACATAAGTGGAAAGTTGAAAGAGGAAAGTTGAAAGTTGAAAGTAAGTAATCAGGCTTTGAATATAAAATATTAGCAATGGAAATTAAAACATTTTATAACAACCCTTTTCAAGAAGCCTGCCACATCCTTTCGTGCGAAGGGGATGCGGTGATTATTGATTGCGGCTCATATACTGACTACGAAGAAAGTCGCATCGAGCAATATATCAAAGATAAACAACTGAAACCTATTGCTCACCTGCTTACACACGGACATCTTGACCATATCTTCGGCGCAAAATGGGTATTTGAGAGATACGGACTGCTGCCGTATATCCACCCGCTTGATATTGAACAATATTTAGGGATAAGCACTCAGGCGGAGATGTTTAGCGTGCCGCTTAGCACTGATTCACTGCGGCGATATAACACGCTTGACCATAATTTTCGCATTCGACTGAAAGACCACACAATCACTTTCCTACATACTCCAGGGCACTCAGAGGGAAGCGTGTGTTATCTTGTTACCGCTTCTGAAACAGATACCACTTTACCCCTTATTCTTTTCTCAGGTGATACACTTTTCCACCAAGGCTTTGGCAGAACCGACCTTCCGGGCGGGAATGCAGGGTTACTCTACCGCTCGCTGGAAACTATTATGCAGTTACCACCCGCCACTATCGTTTACCCCGGACACGGATACCCGACAACAATAGAAGCGGAGAGAGCCTTCCTCCGCTTCGTATAATAATCACCATAGGGTAAACCGTTCCGACAGTTTGTAAACACTAATCACCCGATTTCTCAATATTGTAAGCCAATATTCTGTTAAGTCCTATAAGCACAAGATTTCTCTCTTGGCGCATCGGAATTCTCACATTCGCCGCTATATATGACGCATTACCACCGGTCAGGAAAGTGGTGTAATGCCCTACCCTCTTTTGCAGCGTTCGCATATACCCCTCAACCTCATACTTAACGCCTCTTACTACTCCGGCAAGAATGGCATCGTTAGTATTCTTCCCAAATAAGGGAATAAGTTGTTTCTCACCAAGTTCAACAAGCGGAAGTTTCTTTGTCTGGTTTTTCAGCGACACGAATCGCATTTTCATTCCGGGAGCAATATTGCCGCCCATATAAGAATTATCCGCCGATACAAAATCGTAAGTAATGGCAGAGCCAGAGTCAATAATCAGCAAATTCTCGTCCGGCTGCAAGTAATTTGCGCCAACTGCTGCTGCCAACCGATCTTGACCTAAGGTATAAGGGGTATCATAACAATTACTTATCGGTACGGGAGTGTTATGGTCAAAGACTACAAAAAAATTCGTTCTTCGATGAAGAACATTGATTACAGCAGGCTCTATATTCACCACAGATGACAAGATACTATTCTCCACCGAGTACAAATCGCATAATTTCTCCACCTCGTTAGAGAAGAACGCCTTATAGATAAAATGGTTCACTAACCTGCCGTCATCGGCAAAGATGGCGACCTTAGTCCTACTATTCCCTTGATCTATACAGAGATTCATAATAAACGGCCTCACTACCACATTAACCCGAAACGGTCATTAGCGTTTTGATGATTATGGTTTTATTTTTGATTAGATTTTTTGCCGG
>FLNU01001400.1_pt1 | contig 11425 bp, 8 predicted proteins | sample 1140361 | NCBI WGS metagenome assembly FLNU01 (sample SAMEA3878206, study PRJEB12797) | bioreactor metagenome | biome: Moose rumen | place: Sweden | collected 2011-10 | reverse complement strand
TTGCAAAATACCTACAACAAGACCAATTCCGGCAGCAACCAGTACACATGGCATTGAAATCATGAGCATTGCCAAAAAACCTTTTGCTAAATATTCCATCAAAACTTCAAGCATAATTTACCTCTAATTATAACTGGAAACTAATCCTTGCACTATCAACGCCCACCCGTCAACCGCAATAAATATAAGTAGTTTAAATGGCATGGAAATAATTGTCGGTGACAACATAAACATACCAAGTGCCAATAAAATATTAGCTACGACCAAATCTAATATAATAAATGGTACAAATACTATAAAACCTATTTCGAATGATGTTTTTAATTCACTAATGATATATGCCGGTGCAACGTCCCAAACTGACAAATCATCAGGCGAAGAAGGTTTTGTCTTATGCGTCATGCTTACAAAAAATTCTAAATCCCCTTCACGAGTTTGTTTCAGCATAAATTCTTTTAATGGTTTTGAACCTTCAGAAATTGCTTCCACTATATTATGGTTTTGGTTGTATGGAACAGAACCCATATCGTACATTTTTTGAAATGTTCCTCCCATTGTATAGAATGTCAAAATCATTGACAAGCCAACAATTACCATTGCTGGTGGAACTTGCTGTGTACCCATTGCAGTTTTTAACATTGAAAATACAATGACAAATCTCAAAAAACTTGTCATTGAACAAAATACAAACGGCAGTAATGAAAACATTGTTATCATTACAAGCATTTGCAATATAGGGTTTAGTGTTTGAATTGAATCCATTTATCTATAATTCCTTATAACTCGTTTATTTTTTTTGCCATTTCTTTCATTGTTGTGAGCCTGCGGTCAACAGGTGTGTCAAAATCAAGAGTAACCATTTTCCCAGTACTCGTATTTCTAGCTGTCTTCCTTCTCAATCTTGGAGACTGTGGATTATTGTTTTTAATAAGCTCAAGATGAATCTCTTTTTTTGGGGTGTAAATAGGTTCTAAAGCCTCATCTCTACTAATATTTTCCTGTATTGTCTCTTTAAAAGTTTTTATTTCGGTATTTTTACTATCTATGTCCAATTTTGATATAAGATTTGTTCTATCCATATCTGAAGCTATAAGAAAATGTTCATTCCCGGCTCTGACAATCATAAGAGATTTGCGAGGATTAACATTCATCGTTTCTTCAATTTCAAGCATTCGTGGTGATTTTGATTGAAAATTTCCACTCATGACTTTTTTGTATACAAATAATGCGAAAAAAATCAGTCCCGACATTGCAAGTGCATAAACTGTAAAATGTATTAAATAACTACCCATATCACCTCATTCTTTCCAAGTTTTGTAACTTTTTAAATTATAAATTATCATCTTCTAGTTCAAAGTCGCTGTAATCAAATTCTTCATCGCCTTCTTCGTTTTGTTCTTCTGTTTCATTGTATTCTTCATTATCAGAATCATCATATTCCTCATTTTCGCCGGAATATTCTTCTTCTAAATTTTCTTCATCATAAACTTCTTCGTTACTTTGTTCTTCTTCTATGTTATTATTCCTGCCTTCTTGAGCAATGACGTTATTTATTTTTACTCCATATCTATCGTTCACAATAACTAAAGTTCCGCTTGCAATAGCTTTTCCTTCCACTTTTAGGGTTACATTATTGTCATATAGTGAAGCTAAATCTACAACAAGACCATTTTCAATATCTTTTAATTCTCCAAGGGCTATTTTTACCGCATCAAATTCTGCATTAATCTCTACCTCGATATTGTCCCATATATTTTGACTGTCAGCCATATTGTCATCTCCTTCATTAATTTCTTCCGATATTAATAATTCCATATTTGGATTTATATTAACATTTAGCGTTGTGCTTTTTGTCTCAAGTTTTAATTCTTCAATGTTGCTATTGTCAAAAACCACTATATCGTCATTTTCAAGATTTTTAAGGTTATACAATGAAAATTTTGTAGAACCTACAAGAATTTTAACAATAGTTTCCGAATCCGGAAAATCATCGTCTGTATAAGTTTCATGAGAAGAATTTATCAGTTCAGGATTGAGAAGTACTTTAGGCAAGGTTACTATTACTTTACCGGATTTTTTACTGTATTCATCAACTTCTTGTAATAAAAAAGTTAGGTGAATTGTGTCATAATTCTCACGTTTAAGTTCTTTTGGATTCGGAGAATTAATATTTTGTTTAAAAACTTTAAATAGTTCTGCATTAAATCTATTGATTATTTTTGATTCTAATTCAGAAATTTTATTGAGATTGAATTTGTATTTTGATTCCCCGAGAATTCTATCAAGAATTACTTTAACAGCTTGTCCGGTTAATCTGAAAAATATTTCATAGTCATTATTTATACGAGCTTTTGTTACAAAACATCCTTCATTATCTGTTAAATAGCTAATATTTTGACTTATTCCTATCAAATTAAATTTAAAATTTTGACCGAAAAATTCATCACAAGCATTTTGTATTATGCTTGAAAACGTATTTTGATACCATACATATTCTCTGCATAATTCTTTCGTAGATATTGAATTGTCGAACTTTTCGCTCATAACAATTATCCCTTTGATTTATCCCCGGAGTCTGTTTCCCAATTCTACAATATCTTATATTTGAGGATATGACATCAATCTTTTAATGGATATTTTTAAAAAGTCATTATTGAATGAATGTTATAAGTTTAGAATAGTGTTTACAATTTGATTCGGAGAAATTTTTAGGCAGTTAAGTTCTTCACAAGTCGTTTGCCTGCGAGTCCACAGACAAGGTTTAAGCTCACAATTATCATTTGCTTTGATCGGAACAATATTTTCAGTTTGGGGGATTAAAGTTTTATCGTTTGTTGGACCAAAAATTACATAAGTTTTGACTCCCAGGGCAACTGCCACATGTAATGGTGCAGAATCTGAACATAAAAATTTGTCTGCAGATGAAATCAATTCGGCTAAATCCTTCATGTTTTTTGTTGTTCCGTATAAATTTTCAAAATTTTGAGTCCTAACATTATTAAGTATTGTATCTATACATTCTTTATCATCAGGACCACCAACTAGCATGACTTTTTTCCCTTCTGCAACTAAAAGATCTATAACTTTTGCCCAAGTTTTTGACGGTATAGTTTTAATACATTTTTTTTGAATACTTAATTTACTTACTCCAGGATGGATAAGTACAGAATTTGAAATTTTTTTTCGAAAATTGATTTTGATTTCAGGTAACAAAGTATTGTGATTTGTTATATTTCGAATTAAGTCATGATACATTGCACAAGCGTATTGTTGCTTATTCAATGTCATTGAATGTGTTAAAAGAAGTTTACTTAATTTACTCGTATTATATCCGCAGCGCACTTTTATTCCTGTAAGAAAAAGGAGAATACTTATAAGTTTATTTCCTCCGGAAGATATTACTATATCGTATTTGCCCTGCCTTGCTTTAAAAATTAATTTGAATAGTTCTATGTATTTGTTTTTACCTTTTATATCGACCAATATTAATTCGTCGATTATATCCGTAAGAGTTATAATTCCTTTACTTCTTGGCTCAAGTGCCAGTGTAATATGAGAATTTGGAAATTCTTTTTTCAAAGAAATCAAGGTTGGAAGAAAAAATATTTCATCTCCAATTCCGCCAAAATTTATCCCAAGAATCTTTTTCATAGTTACATTATATCGAAAATTATGAAAATCTTCTTCATGTAACAATTTGTAAAACCTTATTTATTATAATATTTTTTGCTTAAAGTTTTTTCTCAGTGTATCCGATACTAATATTGTACAACTGTGTATAAAAAGGACTGATTTAATGAAAGTGAATTCTAAGTTTAAACCGGATTACAGTATAGATTCAACAACGGTCAATAATATAGCTTTAAATGATTCTGATAAATATGATGCCCAAATAGTAAGTTATGCAAAATGGTTGAAGGCGACTTATAAAGAGGAATATACGGATTCCTTCTATTTAGAATTTGCTTCAAAGCACTATAGGGGAATTTCTGCAAACTATAATTTAATGAGGCTTGAAAACAAAAATCATATATTTAGTTCTCAAAATATGAAATGGGCTCGTTATTCTTATGAAGAAATTATTCGTATGGAAAATGGCGGTGTTAAAATTCCAAAAGAAGTTTTAATATGGGCACATTCACAACAAGAAACAGATGTAACATCTTATGTTGTTATTGAGGACAATATGGATGTAGAACAACCTTCAGATACTGATGAAACAGGTGGAGATTTAGAAGTAAATAATTTAAGAACTAATGTTCAAAAAGGTATTATACAATCTCAAAAAATTACATCTTTGATGGGAGATAAACTTGAAGAATTTACGATTATTGCTAATAGAGTAAAAGATATTAAAAAAGAAAAAGAGGATACTTATCTTAAAGAAATGAAGGAAATCAGTTCTTATGCACAAGAATTGGAAAGACTTGATGATAAGCAAAAAAAATCCATTTTAACAGATGAGGAAAAATCAAGATATAATGAGCTTAAAAATATATTAGGTTCTCGCTCGGATGATATAAACGAATTAAAAAATGATAACGGTACTTTAAAAGATTATATAGATTCATTACAGCAAGTGCGTAGTTTAATTCAAAAAAGCGATACAATTGTTGATGAATCTCTCGAAGCTATAGAAAAATATGGGCAAATTAATCTTAATATCCCAAGTAATAGAAGAGAAAATGCTCTTTCTGCACTTATTCAAAGTCATCTTGGCAACTCATTTTTGGGTGCTTCATCCCAATCTTCAATTATCGATATAGCTTCGAAAAAGATTAATGACTTGCAAGATTTTACGTTAAATATTTTATCAGAAGCAAATAAAATTTCTGATACAGAAATGGAAAATTTTGCTCAAGATTACACCCAATTTTTTGATAGCAATATAGGCGAATTTAATATCAGTGATTTTAATCTTATTGAGGAAGAAACTGTTCAAGAAGAATCAGAAAACTCCGAAGAAGAACAAAATCAAATCCAATCTCCTGAAAATCAGGAAACTATTGAAGATAATATTATCGAAACTGGAGAAGAAGAAAGCTCTTCTGAAGAAACCGAAACCATTTTTGCAAAAGAAAATGAAACAAATGAATTACAAAAACAAACAAAAGAACAAAATAACAATTCTTTTGTAGCTATAGCCGAATTTGCAAATAATACTTCGGACTTACAGGTTGAAGGTGCATCATTTGACAATAAAGATAATAATTTCCGTGAAGAAGCCGGTAATTTATATAGTAGAATATCCAAAGTAACATCTTCAAAAGAACAAAAGAAAGTTCAATCTCAATTCAGTGATATAGAGCTTAAGGCAAATTCAGAATATGATTCTATAAAGGATTTTGCATATAGAGTTGATGAAGAGTCAGAAAATTCTGTCGCATCTGATTTTATGGCCAATAATCAAAGACTCGAATTCCCTTTAAACGAAAGTAGTTTTGACTTAGAAAATAATACTAAAAATCCGGATTTGGAAAATCTTAAGCTAGAAACAGAAAATTTAAAAGATGATATTTCTGATGATCAAAAATACGTCTTGCAAAAATCTGAAGATTTTGCACAAACAAAGGTAGATAACGATTTAACTCAAGATGAAAAGCAAAATACGGAAAACATCGAAATGCAAACTAGTGAAATTCAAACAGAAGATGATGAAAATTCGCAAATAAACTTAGAAGAAGAACAGGATATTGAACAAGAGTCAATGACGGAGGAAGAAGCCGAAGAGCCAGTTGCAAATATCAATCCTCAAGTTGAAGATAAAACAATAGCTGCTTCTGCCACTGTTAATTCAGATATAACACAGAGAACATCAAATACAGATAAAGAAAACCGTAAGTTAACAAGGTTTAATAATGATAGTATTATAGAATCTAAAAAGAAGAAAAAGAAAGTCACTGCAATTTCTTCTGTCAATACCGGTAATGTACGTTAAAATAATTAAGAAGTAACCCTCCTTTTAAAAAGGAGGGTTCTGCTTCTAATCTACATAAATTTCTTTATGCGTAAATAATAAAAATATTGCACTTAAACCTACCAGAATATAAACAATTCGTGTCAGGAGAGTCATGTCTCCAAAAATAAGAGAGACTAGATTAAAATTAAAAAATCCGATAAGCCCCCAGTTAATTGCGCCGATTATAACCAGAATATAGGCAATAATTTTAAGTGTATGCATAATTATACCATCCTTTCTTTATATTTATTATTTATGTTGTTTTAAATCAAAACAATAGACAAAAGTATTATGTTAATTTAATTCATTCTCTGAATCAAGCCAAACAACCGTAACTTCCGGCTGATTGTAAAAGGGGTTAAACCAGTGCGTTTCATCTGTAAAGTCTATTATTGCATCATAATATTGAATTTTTTGAGCAATTTTTTTTGTATAATTTAACAAATACATTACAAATTCCCTAACTATCATAACAATCTGATTATTCAATATGTTTCTCCTTCAATAATCCCCAAAAGGCGGTGTTATTTTTTATGGAAATTTGACGATAATGGGGGATGTTAAAAATAATAAATTTGTATGACTTTCTTTATAAAAGGGGTTATAATATAATAATCGTAACAATATGATTAAGTATGGGAAAATATTAACAATTTTGGGTGCTTTAACCCTGCTGGGTGCAGGTTATATTTGGGGTGTCCCTGCGGCTATAAATTTGCCATCCCATAAGAAAAATATTGAACAAAAAATATATGAAGAGACCGGTATTTTATTTGACATTGGTAATACAGAATTGTCAATGGGAATGTTTCCATCTGTGTGGATTAAGTCAAATAATGTTTCTATAATTAATCACGATAATTCGAAAGCTTTATCTATAGATAATCTAAAATTTAAAATAAAACTTTTTCCTTTGATTTTTAAAAAGGTAGATATTTCTGATTTTACTTCTGATAAAGAAGAAATGCATCTTGTTTTCAGTTCAAATAAAGAATTTTATATAGGAGATTACCCTCTAAAAAGACCTGAGAAAAAACAAAAATTTTCACTTTCATCATTAGATTTTAATTTTGGACCATACGATATTTACCTTAATGATGAATTAAATAATAAAAAAGTCCGTCTATCAGGTGATTATCTTTCAAATGCTGTATATGAAAATAATAATTCAATAAAATTTGCGACAAAAGGAATTTTTGACATTGAAGGAAAATTAACTCCATATTTGGCTGACATTTTTGTGATTTTGCCGATGAACAAATTTCATGAAGATAAGTTTAAAATTTCCGGCAAAATAGAAGATTTTGATTTGTCATCTATTTCGGATTACGTAAGTATATTATCCGGTGGTCTTATCAAAAAAATGAATGGAACATTGAATTTTGCCGCAATTACTAAAGATTCAATATATCGCCATAAAAGAATTTTTACTAATATTGCAACTGAAAATCTTGAAATCATCGGTAAAGACGATGTTTCTAAAATTCACTATAAAGACAAATTATCTTTAAAGATTAATTTTGAAACAGTAGATGATGGCTTAAATTTCAAGAATACAACTCTTAATACAAAGGATGTCAGTGCAAAAATAAACGGCAGGCTATCGGGTATCGGAGAAAAAGTTCCGAATTTTAAGAATTTAATAATTGAGGTAGAGAAAGCCCGCCTGGAAGATATTTGTCAGTTGCTTCCGTGGGCAAGAAATCTTGTTCGGGAAATAGATTTTTATGCATTGAAACAATACGTTTTTTATGGGGATGGCAAGGGCAAATTAACTTTTAACGGTAAAGGTCGTTATCCTCATGTAAATGGTAAAGTGGAACTTCGTAATGCTTACCTTATGCACCCGATAAAAAATGCTCCGGCAGGAGCGGCAGTTGACTTGGAGTTTAAAGGGCAGGTGATGCATTTAAATGTTTACGTGCCGGTGAGTCATGACCAAAATGTCAAAGTTTCGGGATTTGCAAAAACAGATGGATCAAAATATTCAGAGCTTAACATAAAAAGTACAAATTCAGTTGATATGGCGACAGCTCAAGAAGTATTGAATCCTCTGCATGAAATTCTCAAGTTTAAACTCGGCCCTATTCCAATTATGAAAATGTCAGGACTTGGCGGTATAGCACTTCGCAGCGCCGGTAAAAAAGTTGATCCTCACCTTTTTGGAGAAGTGAAATTTCGTAATGCTAGAGCTTCTTTTAACCAAATAAACAATCTTGAAGTTACAAATGGTTCCGGGGAAGTTATATTTAATGATACTAAGATTAATTTTAAAACGTATAATGCATTGATTAATGGATTAAAAACTGAAATTTTCGGAGATTGTGATGTATATGGAAAACTTGATGTTATTGCAAAAACTTGGAATCAAGATATTCCCAAAGTTATGAAGGTAATTAACACCTCTTCCGACCTTGCAGATGTTCAAAAAGTTTTGAAACCATTTACAAATCCTGCAGGCAAGGCAGATTTGCTTTTAAATATTTATGGTGTCGCAAAAGATGTTGAACAAATTGAATTTAATAAAGATTTATTTGCCAAAGGAACAGTAACATTACATGATGCTCAAACTACAATAAAAGATACATATCTTCCTTTGTCTAAAGTAAATGGTACTGTCAATTTTAAAGAAAAAGATGCTGATTACAATCTAACCGGATATATAAGAAATTCGAAAGTCAATGTTACAGGTACAGCAAATGATACTAATATGGACTTAAAGGCATCTGCGGATAATTTTACCATTGCAGATTGCTTTGATTTGCTTTATCCGGAGATGGAACTTCCTTATAAAGAAGAAATTGGGGAATTAAAAACATCTTTTATCGGTGTGTATAAAGGAATTGCTGATTCCGAAAATCTCGATTACAGCAAAGTTAAAATTAACGGAAAAATATTGTCAAATATAAATACTTCAAATTTAATAAGAACTTCCGGTGGTAATTTTACAATTAATAACAGTAAATTAAATGTTACCGGTTTAAGAGGTTTTATTGACAATAATCCTTTTACAATGTCGTTCACTCAAACTGATATATATGACAAAATGAAACTTTCGGATGCAGAGTTTAACTTACCTAATTTTAATATTTCCGCTCTTGAAGATATAAAAAACTCTATACCATTACAAAAAGAAATAAAATCTCTTCTTGATAATATTATTGATTATCATGGTTCTATTGATATTAAAGGCAATATTAAAAATGGAAAAATTAATGCTGATACAAATCTCGAAAATATCAGTTTTGTATACAAACCTTATAATGCAGTCGTAAGAGTCTTAAATGGTAAAGCAAATATTCGTAACAATAACCTGTATCTTGGAGGGGTGAATTCCAGGATAAGTTCTATGCCGGTATTTTTAAACGGGAATATTACTGATATATTAGGTAAACAAAATGTTGATATGTATTTGAGTGCAAAACCGACTCAAATGTTTTTTGATAGATTTTTTAATGCGAAATCTGTTTATCCGGTAAAGCTTAAAGGTGATGTTAATTTTAATACAAAATTAAAAGGGAATTTGAAAAAATTATATGCTTATTCTACATTGGATGTTCGGGAAAATTCTTCGATATATTATATGGGCGCAACCCTTGCAGGTGCACCTACCGGCTCATTAGGAGATGGGGAAATAACTACAAATCCAATATCTATAGTAACTGATGCTATTATATATCCAAACAAAATTCAAATAATGTCTATGGATTATAATCAGATAATTTCATCCCAAAATCAAAGAGCCTCTGTACAAAATCAACTGACGTCTTCCGGAGAAATTTATATGTTAGATGAAAATGTAATTGGTTTCAAAAATTTCCGAATAAAAACTAACTCTCCGACAGATGCTAGGATATTTAATATTTTGCTCAAAAAACCGACAATTAAACAGGGAGTATTTGATACCGATTTAACTATTAATGGCTCATCTGTATCTCCGGAAATTTTAGGATATCTCAATGTAAAAAGTATAGACATTCCCCTTTTTGACGCAACGATTCGTGATATAAATCTTGATTTTACAAAAGATGACATAAATCTTAAATCTAAAGGGATTATTATGACAAATGATATAAATGCTGAAGCTGTTATTTCGAATAATCCTACATTGCCATACGTAATAAAAGATTTACAAATAAAAACAGATCTCTTGGATTTAAATGTAATCGGAAATGCTTTAAACGATTTCGATGTAGATAAAATTAAACACGATAACATTTCGTCTTCCGGTAACAGTCCTGTTGCAATTGCACCGGATCAGTTAATTATTAAAAACGCAGATATAAATGCTGAAAAAATTCTTATTAAAAAAGCTGAAGCTACTGATTTTAAGCTAAATATGAATTTAGATGAAAATCATATCGCAAATATTACAAATTATTCATTTAATCTTGCAAATGGTATTGTGGATGGGAAAATTACATACGATTTGAACAATATGCAAGGCAAAGCAATGATGAATATAAACTCTGCTGATGCTCAAATTATAAGCGAAAACTTCTTTGATATGCCGGGTCAAATGTATGGAAATGTTACGGGAAGTCTAAATGCATCTTGTAAAGGTTCTTCAAGTGTAGATTGTTTAAAAACGCTATCCGGTTCCGGCCATTTTGAAGTTACAGACGGTAGAATGCCAAAACTCGGTTCTCTTGAATACTTGTTAAAAGCAGGTAACTTAATTACAGGAGGTGTTACAGGTGTTTCCATTAATGGAATTATAGATTTAATTACTCCATTAAAAACAGGAGATTTTCAAAGTATAAGTGGTGATATAAAAGTTGAAAACGGAATTGCGGATCAAATCGATGTTTATTCCAGCGGAAAAGATTTGAATATGTATTTAACTGGAAGCTATAATCTTTTAAATCTTGTTGCTGATATGGAAATATACGGCAGTCTTTCAGCAGATTTTTCATCCTTATTAGGGATTATAAGAAATCTCTCGTTAAATAGATTGTTGAATACCATTCCAGGAATAAAAATTAATGAAGTTAACCCAAAATCGACAAGTAATATAAATAAAATTCCTAATTTTGATAAAACAAAAGTTCTTCGTGTATTTAAAGCCGAAATTTTTGGAGATATTAATGGCTCAAATTACGTTAGAAGCTTTCATTGGATCCGTCACTAAATGTGATTAAGGCGTCTATTGTTAAGTTTTGTAAAGTGTAAAATGTACACTGTTATTTACTTTTAGCCAATACAAAGAAAATATTAAATTCCCCTATTGACTTATTTTTTTTCTTATGCAATAATAATTGCATAAGATTTAAGTGTAGTCGAAACACTAAATATAAATAGTTCATTAACCCCAAAAACATATAAACTCCTAAATAATAAACACTAAAAAGAGACCATTAGGATGCAGAAAACGACCCACTCACTTGTGAGTGGTTTTTTTTGTTTAATATCTATAATTTTGTGTGTACTGTTTGCATAAAATATTAAAATCGTATATAATATAGA
>FLNU01000092.1_pt1 | contig 11446 bp, 4 predicted proteins | sample 1140361 | NCBI WGS metagenome assembly FLNU01 (sample SAMEA3878206, study PRJEB12797) | bioreactor metagenome | biome: Moose rumen | place: Sweden | collected 2011-10 | reverse complement strand
GTTGACGGTTGACAGTTGACAGTTGACAGTTGACGGTTGACAGTTGACAGTTGACAGTTGACGGTTGACGGTTTCCCGGAATCTCCGGAAAACCCGGAGAATAAAGAAGATATTTCTAAATAAAAATATATTGATTATGAAAAGATTAGCAATGCTGTTTGCCGCCATCGGATTTGCGGCATGTGCCACGGCACAGACATTCAACATGGAGATCAACACCAAGAAGCTGGGTGCGGCCGTGCAGCCGACGATGTACGGCATTTTCTTCGAGGACATCAACTACGCGGCCGACGGCGGTCTCTATGGAGAGCTGGTGAAGAACCGCTCGTTTGAGTTCACGCCCGACCATCTGATGGGCTGGGACGCCTTCGGCAAGGTGGAAATCAAGAACGACGGACCGTTCGACAAGAACCCGCACTATGCGCGCCTCATCTCCGCCGGCCACCGCGACATGTGGACCGGTCTGCAGAACGAGGGCTATTTCGGTATCGGACTGGAGAAAGACGCCGAGTATAAGTTCAGCGTGTGGGCCCGCGTGCCCGACGGCAAGAGCCAGAACCTCTGGATTCAGTTCGTTGACCAGAACACACAGGGCGAGCATCAGGAGTTCAGCACCGCCGACCTCACCATCGACTCCAAGGAGTGGAAGAAATACACATGCACCATCAAGAGCAAGCGCACCATTGACAAGGCCAACCTGAGAATCCTTCTCGTGGACGACAGCAAACACCGCTCCGGCACCGGCACCGTCGATCTCGAGCATATATCCCTCTTCCCTGCCGACGTGTTCCATGGCGATGAGAACGGTATGCGCAAAGACCTGGCACAGGCGCTTGCCGACCTCCACCCGGGCGTGTTCCGCTTCCCGGGCGGATGCATCGTGGAAGGCACTACCCTCGACCAGCGTTACCAGTGGAAAAACTCCGTGGGACCGGTGGAGAACCGCCCTACCAACAAAAACCGCTGGGAGAACACCTTCACCTACCGCTATTTCCCTGATTATTTCCAGAGCTACGGACTGGGCTTCTACGAGTATTTCCGCCTGAGCGAGCAGATCGGAGCCGAGCCGCTGCCAGTGGTGAGCGTGGGCCTGAGCTGTGAGTTCCAGAACGGCAGCGAGCGCAGCGACGCCCACGTGCCGGTGGATGCCCTCCAGCCGTATATCGACGACGTGCTCGACCTCATCGAGTTCGCCAACGGCGACCCACAGAAGAACGTGTGGGCAAAGCTCCGTGCCGACATGGGTCACCCGGCTCCGTTCAACCTCAAGTTCGTGGCCATCGGCAACGAGCAGTGGGGCGAGATCTACCCGGAGAACCTCAAACCGTTCGTGGAGCAGGTACGCGCCAAATATCCTGACATCAAGATCGTCGGTACGTCGGGGCCAGACTCCGAAGGCAAGCAGTTCGAATATCTCTGGCCGGAGATGAAGAAGCTGGGCGCCGACCTCGTCGATGAGCACTTCTACCGTCCTGAGAACTGGTTCCTCGGCACTCCGGACGCCAAGGAGCGTTACGGCAACTGCGGCGCGCTCCGCTACGACAGCTACGACCGCAAAGGACCTCACGTGTTCGCCGGTGAGTATGCCTGCCACGGAAAAGGCAAGAAATGGAACCATTTCAACGCAGCCCTGCTCGAGGCGGCTTTCATGACCGGCATCGAGCGTAACGCCGACATCGTGGACATGGCCACCTATGCGCCGCTCTTCGCCCATATCGACGGATGGCAGTGGCGTCCGGATATGATCTGGTTCGACAACCTCCGCTCCTTCCGCAGCTGCTCTTACTACGTGCAGCAGCTCTTCAGCCTCAACAAGGGCAGCAACGTGCTCCAGCTCACCATGGACGGCAAGCCGGTGGCAGGTCAGGAAGGTCAGGGCGGGCTCTTCGCCAGCGCCGTGTATGAGCAGAGCGACAACAGCATCATCGTGAAAATCGTGAACACCAGTGACCAGAGCCGCACTGTCAACCTCAATTTCAAAGGATTGAAAGAAGTGAAGGACGCCGATATGATCACCTTCCATTGTGGAGAGCCGGATGCTGAGAACACACTCGACGAGCCTGAGAAAATCGTGCCTCAGAAACACAATATCGGCGCCAGAAGCGCATTGAAGGACGGTGCCTTCTCCCTCTTCCTCGACCCAGCCACTTTTGTTGTGTTGAAATATAAGAAATAGTTGACAGTTGACAGTTGACAGTTGACAGTTGACAGTTGACGGTTGACAGTTGACAGTTGACGGTTTAGTAGTTTCCCGGAATCTCCGACCAGACCGACTCCCAATCGCAAGATTAGTTATTTCAAACATGAGATACTTCATTTTATCCTTGATATTTGCTGGCGTGGGCGTTATAGCCGACGCCAGCGTTTTTCCCGTGCCGATCGACAGTGCATGGGTGAGAGACCACTACGACAAGCGCGAGGAGATGATTCCGATGCGCGACGGCGTGAAGTTGTTTACCTGCATCTATGAGCCGAAAGACCACAGCGTGGGTCATCCCACACTGATGATGCGCACCTGCTACGGGTCGGGTCCTTACGGAGCCGATGAGTGGATGGCGCTGGAGCGTCCCACCTGGGCGCTCTATGCCCACGATGAGTATATCATTGTGTTTCAAGACGTACGGGGCAAGAACATGAGTGAGGGCGAGTTTGAGGACATACGCCCGTTCATAGCCGACAAGCGGAAGGCGACCGACACCGACGAGTCGAGCGACACCTACGACACGGTGGACTGGCTCGTGAAGCACACCAGTTCCAACAACTGTGTGGGTGTGTTCGGCATCTCCTACCCCGGCTTCTACTCCACGGCAGCCGCGCTCTGCGGCCACCCTGCTGTGAAGGCCGTGTCGCCACAGGCGCCGGTGACCGACTGGTTCCGTGGTGACGACACCCACCACAACGGCGCACTCTTCCCGCTCGACATGTTCTACTTCTCCTACTGGTTTCAGCATGTCAACACCGTCGCCTTTTGGAACGGCACACTGGACATGAATGCCATCGTGAACCCCACCGACATAGTCCACAGCGACGTGTATAACGACTACCTGAAGATGGGAGCAGTACGCAATTTCACTGCGTTGCTGGGCGACAGCTGCAAGTTCTGGAGCGACATGACGGCACACCCCGACCTCGACGAATGGTGGGAGTCGCGCAATATCGCCTACCACTGCCAGGATGTGAAGCCCGCGGTGATGGTCGTTGGCGGACTGTTCGACGCCGAAGACTGCTATGGAGCCTTCACCACCTACCATGCCATCCGCAACCAGTCGCCACAGACCGAGCTCTACCTCGTGGAAGGACCGTGGAGCCACGGCGAGTGGAGCCGGGGCGCAGGAGGCGCGCTGGGCGACATCTTCTTCGGCAGGGACGCCAACATGTATTATTACCTGGAAAACATAGAATACCCTTTCTTCTCGTATTACCTCGACGGCAAAGGGCAGAAACCGAAGCCGGGCGCGCTGGTGTGGCAGACCGGCGAGAACTGCTGGAAACATTATCCTGAGGGCTGGAAGAGCGACGTGGAGCATACCGCCTACTACCTGCAGCCCGACGGCGGGATCAGCGCCACGATGCAGATCGGGCCGCCTACCACCTACATGTCGGATCCGAGCCATCCCGTGCCGTTCATGGGAGAGCCGCTGACCAACCGTCCGGCCACCTATATGACTGCCGACCAGCGGTTCGCGTCAGCACGCCCCGATGTGGCCACCTTCTCCACCCCGGTGCTCACCGAACCGCTCGTGCTCGACGGGAGCGTGGAGGCAGAGCTGGAGGTGACGCTCACCACCACCGATGCCGATTTCGTAGTAAAACTGATTGATGTGTTCCCCGATGACTTTGTCTATCCCGACAACGTACGCCGGTTCTATCAGTGGGGACGCTACCGTCCGCTGATGAGCGGCTATCAGATGCTGGTGCGCGGCGAGGTGATGCGCGGCAAATACCGTAACTGCATGGCGCTCGACTCCGCGGCTTACCACTGCACATCGGCCAAAGCCATGAAAACCCACCGGTTCAGTCCGAAGCAGCCGGAGCCGTTCGTGCCCGGAGAACCCACCACCGTGCGGATCAAGATGTCCGATGTGGCACACACCTTCATGCCGGGGCACCGCATGATGGTGCAGGTGCAGAGCAGCTGGTTCCCCCTTGTTGACCGCAACCCGCAGACCTTCTGCAACATCTATGAGTGCGGCGACGACACCTTCCGGCCATGCACCGTCAGTCTCCTCCACTCCACCGGCCATGCGTCACGGATATTACTTCCGGTAATAGGACATCAGAATTAGTTGGTTAAGAGCTGGTGGCGGAGAGGTGAGAGCCATTTGGATGCCGTTTTCGGAGATTTTTTCCGAAAACGGCATTCTCACATTCTTATATATCATAACTTTGCAAAGGAAAATTCCGGATAATCCGGGATTTCCGGAGTTTCCGGATAATCCGGGGCTTCCGGAGAACAATCAAAATACCATGAAAAACACAGAACTGCTATTGAGAGCGGAATCCTGCTGGGACAGTCTGCGGGAGTTCCGCGAAAACCGCCGCCGTAACATCAATTATATCTATGGCGACCAGTGGGGCGACCTCGTGGTGGACGACGACGGCAAGGTCGTGAGTGAACGTCAGCGTATCGCTGCCCGTTCGGGTGCGGTGCCCCTCCAGAACAACCACCTCATCAAGATCGTGCATGCCCTCACCGGTCTGATGTCGCGCCAGCATGTGCTGCCCGAATGCTATGCGCGTGGCGACGACGCCGTGGAGAAGAGTGTGATGATGACCAACGCGCTGCAGACCAACTGGGAGACGAACGGCATGAGGGAGCTGATGCTCTGCCAGATGGAGGAGCTGATGCAGGGAGGCGTCAGCGTGGTGTGCGAGGAATGGGGCAGGCGCGGAGGGGAGGAAGACTCCTACACCTACAGCGTGAACCCCGACTACTTCTTTTTCGAGAGTAAGATGAGCGATCCTCGCCTGTGGGACGTGAGCCTCATCGGTGAGATCCGCGACTACAAGCTGGGCGAGCTGGTGTCGAAACTCCGTCGCGGCGGCATGGACTACGACCAGCTGCGGCGGCTCTACCAGCCCTTCGCGTCGGCATGCCCTTTCTTCGCTCACGGACGCCAGGCCACCAGCCTGCACGACCAGATGGACTTCCGCCACCCGCCCGTGGAGCACCTCTGCCGCACCTACCACGTGTGGACGCTCCAGCACCGCCTGCGCTACCGCTGCGTGGACCGCACCGACCGGTCGGACCCCGTCTTCCGCATCGAGGCCGACGACCTGGCGGCGGTGAAGGCAGAGAACGCGCGACGGCGACGGCAAGGGACGGAGGCCGACGGGCTGATTGTGTTCGAGCCGGTCTATGAGCAGGTGTGGCGCTTCACCCTACTCGCCCCCGACGGCACCGTGCTCGAGACCTACGACTCCCCTTATGCCCACCGCGAGCATCCTTACGTGATGACCGCCTACCACTTCGTCAACGGCAAGATCTACCCGTTCATGGGCACCGTGATTGACCAGCAGCGTTACATCAACCGCCTCATCACCCTCAACGACATGTATATCAACAGTGCGGTGAAGGGTCTGAAGATGATTCCCAAACGGTCAATCCCGCGCGACATGACACTCGAGGAATTCGCCCGTCAGGCTGTGGAGGTAGGCGGCTGGATTGTGTATGAGCCCGACCCTACGGGAGCCAAGCCCGAGATCATCACGCAGAACGCACTCAACCTGGGCGTGTCGGAGATGCTCAACCTGCAGCTGAGCAGCATCAACGAGATCACGAGTGTGAACTCCTCGCTGCAGGGCGTGCCGCCGTCGGGCAACACCGGCTACCAGCGCTATGCCATGGAGATGGAGAACTCCAGCACCAGCGTGGCTGCCCTTACCGGTAAGTTCGCTGACTTCACCCGGCGTCTCGCGCGCAAGAAGATGAAGGTAATCCACCAGTTCTACCAGCAGCCACGCCTCGTGGCGTCAGCCCGCTCTGCCGAATACGGCAAATTCACCACCTACGAACCCCGCCTCGTGGCTGACATCGACTTCAAAGTCAGCATCGTATGATATTTATTAGGAATTATTTCCCGGGTTATCCGGGGTTTCCGGATATTCCGGGGTTTCCGGATATTCCGGAGAATCCGGGAAACTGAAACCCCTGAAACCCCTTAAACCCCTTAAACCTCTTAAACCCCTTAAACCTCTGAAACCTCTTAAACCTCTTAAACGGCCATACATAAAGTAAGGCCCTACAGCGGTTGGGCTACGTACGACGTTGAAACCCCTATTCTCCTATTTTCCTATTTTCCCATTTTCTGCTAAACTATTAAACTACTACATGAAAGACATTCTTGAAGAAAACCAGCGTCGGAAGGCGCTGCTAAGGAACGGCTGCAACCAGCTCACCGGTGAAGGGATCGGCGGCCGCACCAAAGTCAGCATCAGCGACTACCGCCACCGGGAGGTGTGGCTGCCCGACGAGCTGCTTCGCCACGAGCTGGTGGCGCCGGTTGTCGAAGCCGGCAGCATCCGCGCCTACCTCCGCCATCAGCATATCGACGACCCGTCGGCGGTGGAGAGGAAAGAGGTGGAGCTCGACAACCTGCGCATCGCCGCCGACCCCTACTATGCCTTCGCCACCGTCTTTATGATCAAAGACAAAAATAACGGGAGCATGCATCCCTTCTTCCTCAACTACCCCCAGCGCCTGCTCCTCGCCGAGTTCGAGCAGATGCGCCTCAACCGCCAGCCTATCCGCCTCATCCTGCTGAAAGCACGCCAGTGGGGCGGCAGCACCCTCACCCAGCTCTATATGGCATGGATCCAGCTCTTCCAGAAAGACGGGTGGAACTCCCTCATCGTGGCGCAGACCAAAGACACGGCACGGCGCATCAAGGCGATGTACACGAAGGCGCTCAACAACTTCCCCGAACAGGTGTTCGGCCAGAGCAAGCTGAAATTCAAGCCGATGGAGCGGTCGGCGTCCGACTCCCTCATCGCCGACTCCAAAGGTCGTGCCCTCCGCGACAACGTCATCACCATCAGCTCGTTCGAGAACTACGAGAGCACCCGCGGCAGCGACATCGCCATGGCTCATTTCTCGGAGGTGGCCTACTGGCGCACCACACCCCAGAAAAGCTCCGCCGGCCTGATACGTGCCGTCACCAGCGGTATGGCGGAGGGCGTGCCCCTCACCATGGAGGTGATGGAATCGACGGCCAACGGCAAGAGCGGCTATTTTTACGACGAATACCAGGAGGCGAAGGCCGGTCACTCGGCGCGGCGCGCCCTCTTCATCCCCTTCTTCTATATCGAGAACGACATGCTCCCGTTCGCCGACGAGGCAGAGGAAGCGGCGTTCGCCCGGTGGCTCACCGACAACAAGGGCGAGACCTCGTCGGACGAGAAGACCCGCGAGCCCGGCGTCTACCTATGGAGCCTGTGGACGAAAGGAGCCACGCTCGAGCATATCAAATGGTATGTGAGCCGCCGGAAGCTCTTCCACAGCCACGGTCAGATAGCCAGCGAGGCGCCGAGCGACGACGTGGAGTGCTTCACCTTCAGCGGCAAGCTGATGATTGCGGCGGAGCTGATCCAGCTGATGGAGGACAAGGTGAAATGCCGTCCGCGCTGGCGTGGCGACATCAACACATCCACCTGCGAGCTGTCGTCCGCGCAGCACGAGCACGGTCCGCTGAAGATATGGGAGATGCCGGTGGACGACGCTATGGCCGACCGCTATATCGTGAGCGTGGACGTGGGCGGCAGGACGGCAGGCGCCGACTGGTCGGTCATCACGGTGCTCGACCGCTGCGACCCGCCGCTCACCGGTATGCCGTTGATGGAGAACGCGCCGCATGAGCAGCGCGGGAACGAGTATGTGCGGGTGGTGGCCCGGTGGCGCGCACATATCGGATGGAAAGAGCTGGCATGGAAGGCGGTGGCGATAGCGCGATTCTACGGCGACGCGCTGCTCGCCTTCGAGAGCAACACGTTCGAGAAGAAGGAGGGCGAGTCGGCGGACTTCACAGACCCTGCCGACCACACCCTCTCCGTGCTCAGCGAGGTACGTAACAACTACGGCAACCTCTACATCCGCAACAGCTCGTCGCCCGACGACCTGCGGGAGGGACGTCAGACGAAGATCGGCTTCCACACCAACCGCCAGACCAAGCAAATCATGGTCGATAACTTCACCCACCTCTTTGAGGGCGGTTTGTTTCTCGACCCCGACGAGCAGTTCTACAAGGAGCTGTCCATCTACGAGCAGCGTACCGACGGCAGCTACGGCAACATCCCGGGCTACGGCAACCACGACGACATCGTGATGACCGACATGATCGGGGTGTACGTGCACATGAGATGTCCGCTGCCCCCTCCCCTCCGCCGTGAGAGCGCCCCGCCCAAACGCCGTGGCACAATCAACGAGAGCGATTTTTGATGGAAGAGGTGAGAGATTTTTAAGTGAAAAGTGAATAGTGAATAGTGAAAAGTGTATTTAGCTTTTAGACAGATTGAAACTATTTTTTTTTACGAAAACGAAGACAAAAACCTTTTTTCTGGCCATACATGAAGTAAGGCCCTACAGCAGGTGGGCTACGTACGACGTTGAAACCCCTTAAACTATTAACCGTCAACTGTAAACTGTCAACTGTCAACTAAAAACCATGAACTTCAAAGGAATACGTCGCACGCCGTCGATGGCATCCGAAGGCGAGAGCGACTATATGATTAACCTGATGCCACAAGAGGGTGAGCTCCGCACCATCCCGCAGATGGAACCGCTGGGAGTGGAGCTCGCCGAAGGAGAGCGGCTGCTGTGCGTACACCACATCGGCAGCAGTGTTCATTATATCGTGTGCGACGGGGAAGGCACCGGCCTGGCGTGGTACGACATCGCCGGCAGCCGCACCTCCGTCTGCTCGTTCGGCAGCCCCGTGGAAGAAGTGGCGCCGATGGGTAACGTGCTGGTGGTGAGGACCGCAGAGGGTAGCGCCACCCGCTACCTGGTGTGGAGCCCGCCGGCAGGCAGCGAAGGAAACCCTGCCTATGTGGCGCTTTCCGAGGGGTTTCCGCGGCTCGACCTCCAGTTCCGGCTGCGCAACATGTATGTGCAGACGTTCCACAAAGGGGCAGAGACGGGCATCACGCTGCAAGAGGCCGACTTCCAGATGGTGAGCGACTTCAGCCAGACCGTCGCCCCCACACCCGTGCAGACACCGGAGTTCCGTGGCGACTACAGCTATGTCATCACCCCGTCGGCGCCCCTTGAGCGGAGCACCACCTATAAGGTGGAATGCCGCCGGCTCACGGGCAAGGTGCTGCAGACGCTGCGCATATATGTCACCTACGACGACCAGACGGAGGTGATGGAGGGCGAGGGGACCGTGCGTCTGTGGGACGACGACCTCACCCAGCCCTATGCCGTCTTCACCACCGACGCAGCGAAGACAGCGGTGGCGGTGAGGGTGGCGTTCAGCCCCACGAACAGCAGGAAGAACGTATCATACACCCTCGTGCTGCTCAAGGGGACAGCTGCGTCGGCAGGCATCGTCTTCGCTGACACCGAGGAGAATTTCAATGCGCTGATGGGGGTTGCGAACCGTTTTGTCGCCCGTCAGGCCACGAAGAAAAACCTCTTCATGTATCCGTTCTTCGCGCGTTATGCCCTCCGCCTGTACGACGGCTCCTGCGTCTGCCCGTCCGCCCCGTGCCTGATGATGCCCAACGTGGGTCTGGCTCCCTATGTGTGGACCTACGGGGGTGAGTCGGGAAAGGCGTGGGACACCTATGTGTCGGCGGTGGTGTCGCAACTGAAATTCAGGGTGCTTCAGAGCGAGGGTCTGGAGGCATGGAAGCCGTTCATCCGCAGCGTGGCCTTCGCCGTCAGCTCTCCCGTGTGGAGCTACCGCCAGGAAGCCGGGTGGGCGGCAGGACAGCAGCTCGTGACGGTGGGACGCGCCGACCTGTCAGACGTGGAGGCGTCGGGCGACACCTGGAGCTACGGCTATTTCGACGACGGCGACGGCACCTGCTCCGCCTCTTACCTCTTTAAGAAACACAACGCGCTGACCGACCTCTCGGAGGTCTATGCCCTGCGTCTGCCTTCATATAGCAAGGAGCAGATGGCACAGAGTCTGCAGGAGCGGTCGCTCTTCTATGTGGTGAAGGAGCTGCCGCTCGACGAGTTGCCCGCCGATGACAGCTGGCAGGATGTGGCGATGGAAGAAGGTACGCTGGAGAGTCTGGAGACGCGTGAGCGTCTTGATGACAACAGCCTGACGCTGACGGGGCGTAGTGGACAGGTGATGACGGTGTACAACAGCCGGCTGGTGATGGCCGGCCTCACCGAGCGGTTGTTCAAAGGCTACATGCCTGTGGAGCTGCAGGGGCAGTCGGGTTATCTGGTGAACGACCGCTCGTCGTCTGCCCGCGGTGTGATCCAGCAGACGAAGGCCATCGTGCGGTATGTGTCGGGTGGTCAGCCCCACACGCTCTGCCGCCGGGACCTCAGCGGCTATGCCAACAACGGTCCGTTCTGCTGGTTCTACTACCCGTCGGCAAACGCCAAGTCGGCCGTCATCTGGCAGCTGCGCGACCTCACGGTGGCGCCGCGCTGGAGGAGGGCTGAGCTGGCATTGCGTCCCCACCCCTACCTCACCGGCGCCTACTGGTTCGACAACTTCCGGGAACCCGACTGGACCGACTGGGCGTTCGTCTCGTCGCTGGACGACCCGCAGCTGCTGGAGGAATACAATATGCTGGAGACGGATGCGGTGGTGAGCAGTGAGAACAAGATCATGCAGAGCGAGGCGAACAACCCGTTCCTCTTCCGTGCCGGGCTGACCAACGAGGTGGGCAACAGCTGTGTGGTGGCGCTGGCTGCCGCCACCCATGCGCTGAGTGAGGGCCAGTTCGGCCAGTTTCCGCTCTATGCCTTCTGCCACGACGGCATCTGGGCGCTGAGCGTAGGAGGCGACGGGGCGTTCACCGCTGTCCATCCGCTCTCACGCGACCGCTGCACCAGCCGCCGGAGCATCGTGCCGCTCGACCATGCCATCGCCTTCGCCACCGCCCAGGGTCTCAAACTGCTCAGCGGCTCATCGGTCAGGACCTTGTCGTCGCGGCTGGAGGGATGGACGGCCGACACCTCCCTCCTCCGCGGCGTGGATCCGTCGTTCGACGGGTTGGTGGCCGATGTGGGTCAGGAGTTCAACCGCCATGTGGCGGACTGCACGATGGCCTACGACTACCCCAACCAGCTGTTGCATATCTACCCCGGTTCGGCCGGTTATCATTATGTGCTGTGCCTGCAGAGCGGTGAGTTCACCCTCTCGTCGGATCAGCCGTCGCCAGCCGCCGTCGTCAACGCATGGCCCGACACCGTGGTGCAGGACGGCACCGCCCTCCACCGGTTCTCCCGCACCTGCTCCGCCGCGAGCCGCCCGGGCCT
>FLNU01000595.1_pt1 | contig 11509 bp, 10 predicted proteins | sample 1140361 | NCBI WGS metagenome assembly FLNU01 (sample SAMEA3878206, study PRJEB12797) | bioreactor metagenome | biome: Moose rumen | place: Sweden | collected 2011-10 | reverse complement strand
ATTCGAACCAACGACCCCGAGATTACAAATCACGTGCTCTGGCCAACTGAGCTAAAGAGGCGGGTGGGTAAGCAATCTATATCGCGCCGCTACAACCTAATGCCTTTGCTGCGGTCAAGCCCTGGAGGATTATAGGGAGCAGGCCGTATAGGACTTACCCGTGTCGGTCTTGCATGGGGAGTGCGGATTCCGCGCCGGTGCGACTCGGCCCTGCTCCTTTTGCAAAACTGGACGCGAAGTTACGAAAAATATTGAAATGACAAAAGTGAATGGTCAAAAAAGTGAGAATTTGGAAAAAACATCGTACCTTTGCACGCAATTAACTTCAGCGGAAAAATCAGATGGAAGAAATCATCGTCAACCTGTCACAGGGTGCCCTCGACAATCTCAACTATGGCTGGATCATCCTGTTCATGGCTGTTGAGAGTTCGTTCATCCCGTTTCCCTCGGAAGTGGTCATGATTCCTGCCGCCTACATGGTTGCCGAAACCAGCGACATGTCGTACGCCATGGTCATTCTGTGCGGAACGTTGGGAGCACTCATCGGTGCCTATGTCAACTATACCCTCTCCTACTTCCTGGGACGCCCCATTGTCTATACCTTCGCCAACAGCCGCATTGGGCATATCTGCCTCATCGACCAGCAGAAAGTGGAGAGAGCCGAGGCCTACTTCGACAGGCACGGTGCCGTTTCGACCCTGGTGGGACGCATGATTCCAGCCATACGCCAACTCATCTCCATCCCGGCAGGTCTGGCACGCATGAACCTGCTGAAGTTCACCGTGTTCACGGCACTGGGGGCTGGCCTGTGGAACTCGGTACTCGTGGTCATCGGCTATGCCTGCCACACACAGTTTGACAAGCAGACACTCATCGACACCATCTCGCACTACAGCCACATCATCGGCTACACCGCCATCGCGCTCGTGGTGGGATTGATTGTCTATATGATTTACCAAGGTACAAAGAAAAAATAATAAATATATGTTTGAAAACTTATCGGAACGGCTGGAACGGTCGTTCAAAATTCTGAAGGGTGAGGGAAAAATCACCGAGATAAACGTAGCCGAAACGCTGAAGGACGTGCGCAAGGCACTGCTCGAGGCCGACGTCAACTACAAGGTAGCCAAGAACTTCACCGACACAGTGAAACAGAAAGCACTGGGTCAGAACGTGCTGACAGCCGTGAAGCCCAGCCAGTTGATGGTGAAAATCGTGCACGACGAACTGACCGAACTGATGGGCGGCAACTCCTCCGAACTCAACCTGACGGGACGGCCCTCCATCATCCTCATGGCCGGTCTCAACGGTGCCGGTAAGACCACCCTGAGCGGCAAACTGGCCCTCTTGCTCAAAACCAAGATGCACCACAAGCCACTGCTGGCAGCCTGCGACACCTTCCGCCCTGCCGCCATGGAACAACTGCGCGTGCTGGCCGAACAAATCGACGTGCCCATCCACCTGGAAGAAGGTGCCACCGACCCCGTCGCCGTGGCACAGAACGCCATCCAGGAAGCCAAGGCCAAAGGCTACGACGTCGTCATCGTCGACACAGCCGGACGACAGTCCATCGACGAAGAATTGATGCAGCAGATTGAACAAATCAAGAATGCCATCCAGCCCCATGAGACCCTGCTCGTGGTCGACGCTATGACCGGACAGGACGCCGTCAACACCGCCAAGACCTTCAACGAACGTCTGGAAATCGACGGCGTCGTGCTCACCAAACTCGACGGAGACTCACGTGGTGGTGCAGCACTCTCCATCCGGACCGTCGTCGACAAACCCATCAAGTTCGTCGGTACCGGCGAAAAAATGGAGGCACTCGACGTGTTCCATCCCTCACGCATGGCAGACCGCATCCTCGGCATGGGCGACATCGTGTCCTTCGTGGAACGTGCCCAGCAACAGTTCGACGAAGAGGAAGCCAAGCGACTCGAAAAGAAAATCGCCAAGAACAAATTCGACTACAACGACTTCCTCTCGCAAATCCAGCAAATCAAGCGCATGGGCAACATCAAGGAACTGGCCGGCATGATTCCAGGCGTAGGCAAAGCACTGAAAGACATCGACATAGACGACAACGCCTTCAAGAGCGTCGAAGCCCTCATCGGCTCCATGACACCCTACGAGCGCGAACACCCCGACTGCCTCAACATGAGCCGCAAAATGCGCATCGCCAAAGGGTCGGGCAACACCCTTGACGAGGTCAACCGCATCACCAAACAATTCGAACAGATGCGCAAGATGATGCGCATGATGACAGGAAACAAACTGCCCAAAATGCCCGGAATACCCAAAATGCCAAGACTGAGAAGATAAAGACAGACACCATGACCCTCATCGACGGAAAAGCCACAGCCACAGCCATCAAGCAGGAAATAGCGCAAGAAGTCGCCACCATCCTCGCACACGGAGGCAAGCGACCACATCTGGCAGCCATACTCGTCGGACACGACGGAGGCAGCGAAACCTATGTCAAAAACAAAGTCCTGGCATGCGAACAGTGCGGATTCACCTCCACCCTCATCCGCTACGAAGTCGACGTGACCGAAGACGAACTCCTCAGAAAAGTCCGCGAACTCAACCTCAACGACGACATCGACGGTTTCATCGTACAACTGCCGCTGCCACGCCACATCTCCGAACAAAAAGTCATCGAGGCCATCGACTACAAAAAAGACGTCGACGGCTTTCACCCCGTCAACGTCGGACGCATGGCCATCGGACTGCCCTGCTACATTTCAGCCACCCCCAACGGCATCCTCGAACTCCTGCGCCGCTACCACATAGCGACCCAGGGCAAGAAATGCGTCATTCTCGGACGCAGCAACATCGTCGGAAAACCCATGGCACAACTCATGATGCAAAAAAGACAGCCAGGCGATGCCACCGTCACCGTCTGCCATTCACACACCAGCAACCTGAAGGAAGAATGCAGACAGGCCGACATCATCATCGCAGCCATCGGAATCCCCAACTTCGTCACAGCCGACATGGTCAAACCCGGAGCCGTCATCATCGACGTAGGCACCACCCGCATCCCCGACAAAACGAAAAAGAATGGCTACCGACTGTGTGGAGACGTAAAATTCGACGAAGTCGCACCGCACTGCTCCTTCATCACCCCCGTGCCGGGCGGAGTAGGACCCATGACCATCTGCTCCCTGATGAAAAACACACTGAGTGCGGGAAAGCACGAATTTTACTCATAAATCTGACTTTGCCCGACAAAATCCCGTCTCATATTCAACTTTTTTTCGCACTTTCCAAAAAATTTTCAATTTTCAATTTTCAACTTTCAATTATTATTTCTACCTTTGCACTCGCTTTTCAAAAACCATACATGGTGCCCGTAGTTCAGTCGGTTAGAGCGTCAGATTGTGGTTCTGAATGTCGTCGGTTCGAGTCCGACCGGGCACCCACTAATATAGCCCTGTAAATCATTGATTTACGGGGCTATTTCTTTCAAATCATCGAATGTCTTCTAAAACAGGAAATGAGGAAGAACAATGCTTTTGAGGAAAAACGATGCTATTTTAAGAGATGAACTTTTTGCAATGATTTAGATTTTTTTCTTTTTTCTTGACAAAATCTTTTTGGTGCAGGGCATTTTCATTACCTTTGCCAATAAGAAAACGAGATTGTACCTATAAACTCTTATGGCATGATGTGCAAAGAACGAAAAGATGTTTTCATGAAAAAAATCATGAAACGCACCCTGTCCACTGTTACATTTTTTACATTTATCAGCGTCATCACGGCAGTTGCAGAAAACAGAGAGAACTTGCAGTCTGACCCACAGCAAGACAAGTGGGCCTCACTTGTGAACGAAACTCCCTACCAGACTGTGGTGCAAGGAAACACACTGATTTACGGCTCGCATACCTACACCGTGGAAGGTCACATCGAAGACCCCGGTCCAACTGGTTATAGAGGAGAGCCCACTGCTTTTGTCTCCTTTACTCACATTCCTTCGGGCTATACAGAGTTTGAAGCCGTTTACAACGGGTTGCTTGGGAAGAGCATTCAAGGCACTGCGGCCATGATACCAATGGCAATAGAAATTTTCGCCCGCAACAATGAGACAGGCGAAAAATGTTTCCAGTTGATTTGCAACAGTCAGACAACTGTTAGCAGCATCCTACGTATTCTCAAGACCAAACTGAAGCCATCCCCTTACGCCGCTGCCAACGACTCTTACTTACAAAGGTACATGGCTGCCGCTTTGCTGAAAGGTGCTACAGCAACTAATGCCTACACCCCAGTACAGCCCTTTACGGTTGAGATGGTTGCATCGGTCAACAAACCTCAGGCCGTGACGGGAGGAACCGATACGTTTGTGTATATTTTGGCAAAAGGATGGGATACACAGCAACGCTCTGTTGAGGTGTTCCAAGCAAACGGAAGCGATTACTTCAAGGTGTACAACTGTCCATCTACCTACACCCAATGCAAAAACATTGTGGGAGAATGGCAAGGATTGAAGTGATAACCAACAACAGTAAATAATCATTTATTTATATTTACTATTATGGCATATCAGGAAGTAACAAGAACAAGTTATGGCAAACAGTTGCAAGGCTCCTTGGGAGGCATGTTGACCGGTTTGCTGCTTATCGTGGCTGGTACGGCTCTATTATGGTGGAACGAAGGCCGTGCTGTCAAGACAGACAAAATGCTGAAAGAGGCTGAATCCGTTACGGTAGAGATGCCCGACATTTCCACCCTAAACAGTGAATACGAGGGTAAACTGGTATACGCAACAGGCTTTGCCACCACTCAGGATTCACTGATTGACCAGACTTTTGACATTGGAGTCAAAGCGATTGCCCTCATTCGTGAGGTGGAATACTACCAATGGGTGGAGAGTTCCTCGAGTGAGTCGAAAGACAAGTTGGGTGGGGCCAAGGAAACGACAACCACATACGACTACCATCAGGAGTGGATTTCTCAGCCAGTCAATTCACAGAACTTTAAGGATTCGGCCTACAGAGGTCGTAATTTCGTGCTCAGACAAGTGGAAAACGAACACTGGTGGGCAGAAAACGTGACGTTCGGTGCCTTCAACCTTCCGACGGCACTGATTCACCAAATTTCATCTGCCAAACCGTTTTATCCATCGTTTGACGCAGAAACCCTGCGTCGTTGGAACACGGAAACGGAACGTGCCGCTGGTGTGACAAGTAGTGTCGAGAATCCCCAACAGTTGGCTCAGACCCAACAGCCCGTTGTGTCCGAACCCGTCAAGACCGACTCGACCGCTACAAAAGACTCGACCGCACTGGCTATTAATACCAAGACTACTGAAACTCCAGTTCCAGCCGAGGGAAACGTGGCTCAGCCCGAAGTCAACGCCACCGACCTCCCCTATGTCCACGTGACGGGTAACGAACTCTATTTCGGCAAGAATCCGGCCCAGCCACAAGTGGGTGACACCCGTATCCGCTTCACACAGGTCAGCCCGACCGACGTCTCCATCATCGCTTCCGTCAGCGGCAACACGTTCAAGCCTTTCAAGGCCAAAAACGGAAAGACGTTCGAGACCCTTTCCATCGGCACTGTATCTGCCGAGGAAATCTATTCAGGTGCTCACACGGGCAACAAGATGTTCCTTTGGTTGCTGCGCATACTTGGCTTCTTCTTCATCTACGGAGGCCTGAAGAGTGTGTTCGGCATTCTTGAGACCCTGCTCAAGGTTGTTCCTTTCCTGGCCTCCATCATGGGTTGGGGTGTTCGGATTGTCTGTGGCGTGATAGCCCTGGTTTGGTCGCTCATCATCGTGGCCTTCGCCTGGCTGTTCTACCGGCCCGTCATTGGCATTACGCTGCTGGTGATTGCCGCCGTCCTCGTCTGGCTCTTTGCCTTCAAGGGTAAGGACAAACTGAAGAATCTCAATGCTTCACGTGCCTCACTCTTCGTCTTGTTATTTATGTTCCAGGCCTCACTCTTCTTGCCCATGTCAGCCCAAACTATCCAGAAAGGTAACAAGTTCTGGGACGGACAGTATCTTTATGTGACCGAGGTAAGTGCCGATGGTCTCTATCGGCTGAAGGGTATGGACATCACAGGCCATCAGCAAAACATCACCCTCAAGAAGGACGGTAACAAACTGGGGGTGTACAAACTGGTGGAGAGTGCAGACGGACAACCTGCACCCTATGGTTGCATGTACGGCTGTCGCGTCCAGTACATCCGTCAGGACGGCATGAACTTCCTGGCTTTCTATCCTGAGGAGCACACATGGGGACAGGTGGCTGTCCTGACACCCGACAATATCATCAATTGCAACAACCAGCAAAAATTTGCAGAAGAGGAGACCATGCCACTTGACATGGTCTCCGACTGGTTAATGAACCAAAAATACATTAGTCAACTTCACCCGGAAATTGTCCAGCAGATGATTGACAAACTGAAGTTGAAGCCTCATCCAACCATTATCGAACGCTCTAACCAGCAACTGCTGGCCTATGCCCAGGCTATGGGGCTTTTCGGACGAAACTTGGAGGAAGAACCTACCGAGGGTGCACCGCTCGAACCCGACCATTCCCAAGAATATACCGTAAGAAATGAGCGTGAGTTCATCAGTTGTCTTGGCAGCAATCGCACCATCCACATTGAGGACGGCACCGTGCTCAACCTTTCACGCGTGCTCGACGACAAGCCTTTCTTCAATTCTCCAGGCCGCATGAATGCCGACGACTACTATCCCGAGCGCCAGGGCGACTGCGAAATCATTGTCAGTTGCTCACGCTTCGACGGTAATCAACTCGAACTGGTCAACGTCCACAACCTCACCATACGCGGCGGGAAAAACTGTCAGATTGTGGTTGAACCGCGTTATGCCAACGTATTCAATTTCTACCAATGCACGAACATCAGCCTTGACAATCTGACCATCGGCCATACCGAGGAGGGTTACTGCGAGGGGGGTGTCATTTTCTGTGAGAACAGTGAAGCCATCCACATTGCAGACTGCGACCTGTACGGCTGCGGCACCTACGGACTGGTAGCCAACGTCACCCACGGAATCGTCATGGAGCGGACCATCATCCGCGACTGTTCATACGGCATCATGGAACTCCACGGTTCGCAATATTGTTCGTTCATAGACTGCGACTTCATCCGCTGCCGCGAATTTTCACTCATTTCGGTCGACATTCAGTGCAAGAACACACGTTTCTCCCACTGCCGTTTTGCCCAAAACCAGGGTCCCCTCTTCTTCCTTGGCGGCTCGGCCATCATGGTGGAGAGTTGCGAGATTCACCATCCTAAAGACCAGCAGTTGGGCAATGTCGACAGCCCTGCCTTCTGCTACATGGACAACAAGACTCGCTGGTTCCGCGACAGCGACCCCCTGCCCGACCGCGGCATAGGTCCACAACGTGACTGATTGCCCCATGCGTCCGCTGCGGTTGATACTGGCTGTTTTGCTTTTGGCAATGGGTGGAGCCATCTATCTGCTTTACAGGCCACACGGTTTGCTGCTACTCCGACTGACAGACTGGTTGGGATTCAGCGGCTTCATCGAACCCTTTCGGCACGTCCTCTCCCCTCCCTCCCCGTTTATCGTGTATAGTTTTCCTGGCGGTCTGTGGGCATCTTCCTACATTCTCTTTGTGACGCTGATTCCAGAAGCCAACAGAACGCTGGCCGCTAAACTTTTCTATCCTTCCATCATTCCCATTATTGGTATCCTGACGGAGATGCTACAAGGCGCAGGTTTCTGTCCCGGACAGTCCGACTGGATGGACGTGCTTTGCTACTGCGTTCCATACGTAGTCTATTCTGCTTTCATACTTACTTCATACTACCTACAAAAATGGAAATAACCCCAAAAAAATCGTTTTGGCCATTATTATCTTCATCGTTTTGGCCATAGTAACTGTCTACATTCCCGATGACGAAGAAAATGCAGACAAAGAAAAGAACGAACTCGTCGGCACCGACACTGTCAACGGTATCATGCCTATCGGACTTGACGACCGGTTGCCCAAGGACACGAAGGAGCACCTCGTCGTCAGCCAGCCACTTGAGGAGAATCCCTACGACGAACTCAACGAACTCATCGGCTTGGAAAGCGTGAAGGAAGAGGTGATCACGCTGGCCAACTTCGTGAAGGTCCAGCAGCAGCGCAAGGAGCAAGGACTGAAAACGCCCAAGATGAGTTACCACTTGGTCTTCACAGGCAGTCCGGGAACCGGAAAGACCACCGTGGCGCGCATTGTTGCCCGCATCTACAAGGATTTGGGCATTCTGAAAAAGGGACACACCGTCGAGACCGACCGCTCGGGACTCGTGGCCGAATATATGGGACAGACCGCCATAAAGACCAATGCCATTGTCGATTCGGCCCTCAACGGTGTGCTGTTCATCGACGAAGCCTACTCCCTTGTTCCCGAGGATGGCAAAGGACACGACTACGGGCAAGAAGCCATTTCCACCCTGTTGAAGCGGATGGAGGACGACCGTGACAAGTTGGTGGTCATCATTGCCGGCTATACGAACGAGATGAAGCGTTTCATCGACTCCAACCCAGGCTTGCAATCCCGCTTCAACCGATACATCAATTTTCCCGATTACACGCCCGAGGAACTGAGGGATATTTTCAAGATGTACCTTCGCAAGAACCAGTACACGGTCTCGGCAGATGCCGAACACTACCTCACCGTCCGGCTTGATTCTGCCGTCCGCCACAAAGACAAAAACTTCGGCAATGCGCGTTATGTCCGCAATGTGTTCGAAAAGGCCATCAGCCAACAGGCCAACCGTCTGGCGACCATGAAAAATTACACAAAAGAACAATTGTCCGAACTGACCGTCAGCGACCTCAGCAAGGCATTTAACTGAAAGCACCCCACACATGAGAAGACAAACGATTTTTACCGTCCTGCTGTTGTTCTGCCCGACAGTCTTTTGTCTGGCACAGGAGACAGCGCTTAAGAAAAAATACATCGCAGACATCAGGACCGCCTATGCCGAAGCCAAGGCGCAGATGGGCCATGCCAACGGAGAGGAGTCGCCGCGCAACGACACGGAGATTGTCGGCATGTACATCTATCCCGGCACGGGACCTACCCGCGACGTGACACACTACTATTACACCGGCGATTGGGATGAAGACTGTTCGAACTACATCTATACCCCCTATTTCATCAGCCGGTCCTACAATGTGGCAGCCACGAAATACTACGAGGAATTCCTTTACAACCAGCAGGAATCTCTCATCTTCTACTATCAGAAATCGGGCGACAGGGAAGTGCGTTTCTATTGGGGACCAAACGGATTCTTCCACGACGACATCAAGGGCGAACCGCTGACCGACATGGTGTCTGCCTGCCGCTTGTCAGAAGACCTGATTGAGGCCTTCAACCATTTGATGAACCGATAGGCTTTGCCCCCTTGTCTTTCATTTTTCTTTTTTACATCCGTCAGCGCACGATGGTGAATTGCTGGTCGAGTGTGAAGGTATGTTGCTGGCCTGCACTGGTCACGGTGTAGGTCTCTCCCACCCTGAAGGCCGGTGAGGAAATCAGACTCGAACTGTGCTGAAAGTCGAAGGGTGCCGCAAACTCGCAGAGCACCTGGCCTTCACTGTCGGTCAGGCGTACAGGTTCCCGTTCCTTCAGTTGCAGGCCGATGAGCAGCGCGGTGGGTTGTTCGGCAGTGTCCTGAGTGGGAACCGAGGGCATGTCGCCCATGCCTGCGCCAATCGAGAAGACTGTGCCGCCGGCTATGCGGATGGGTGCCGAATCGCAATCCAGTCCTTCCTCGGGCGGTCCGTTCTGGCTCCACGCCCATAGGGTGCCGCCCGTGACGACGATGCCCGGTTCCTGTGGCTCGTCGTGCTGCATGAAGGGTGGAAATCCGCCTCCGCCCTGGCTCTCCCCATAGTTGGAGTCGACGGCATCGTTGCCCGTGCTGTGAGCCGTGACGTGGCCACCGTTGACAACGATTTGACCGCCTGCGTTGATGGCATCGTCGGGAGAATGGACAACGACCGTCCCTCCGTCAATCACGATGCCCTGCTTGCCCTCGATGCCTTCTGCACCCGGGCTTGCCGTCACCACCTCGACGTGGCCCGACTCTATCTTGACAATGCCTTGAGACTTGACAGCCTTGGCGCAGGCAATGTATTTCTGCTTGCCGCCCTGCGGCGGTCCGAACTGGCCGTCGGGATGCTCGGGTGGTCCCATTTCCCCACGCTCCTTGTGCATCTGCTCCATGCGCTGGCGCATTTCCTCGAAGTGGGCACGCACCTCCTCGGGCAGGCTGTCCGGATGGAAACCTCCTGGCGGCGGGCCACTCATGTCGGGTGCACCGAAGGGCATTTGCCGCGTCGTATCGACACCCAGGTTGTCACCCTGCGTCTCGACCCGCAAGGCCAAGTCGCGCAGGGTGATGTCGTCCTTGCCGCGGATGCCCTTGCAGCCGTCGCCCGTGGCCAGCACGTCGAGTCGTCCACTGCCCGCGAGCACAAGTTTGTCTTTGGCCCAAAGTGCGGCAGCCTTGTGACTGGCGGTGTCGGCACAGGCCGCAATGGTCAGGCTGTTCGAGGTGCCGTCGGCCACCACCAGTTCCACACGCTTTTTGTTTTTCAGATGAATGGCGGCTCCCTCGCGACTGGTCAGCCGCAATGCGTCGAGCACCACACGCGCCCGATGCTTCGTGTCCAGTTTGAAGGCACCGTCGTCTGTCGTTCCGCGCAGCACGTAGGTCAGTTCGCCCACTGGCTCGCCATCCTCGTCCAGTGCCAGGCGGCGGTCGGTCAGGGTGACGCGCCCATCCTCTGCCACCTCGGCACCGACATCCTTCACACGTCCCAGTTCAACCTGTGGCAGTGCCTGCTGCCGCCACGTCACGACGATGGTGTCGCCCTGAGCCGCCAGAGTCGTCAGCGGCACGCAGAGCAGCAGCACGGCCAGCACTCGCCGGCAGTTCGGCATCTTGTTTCCTGTCAAATCCATGTTGCTCTTACCTTTACGACCCTCCCCTCATGGAGGAAGAATCTGTTTTCCACGACAAAGATAGGGAAAAAAATCTGCACCGGCCACCATTTTGCCCCATTTTCGCCAAAATTCGAGTGCAGTGGAAATCCAACCGCACTGCGCTGAAAATCAGACGCTTCCACAGTGTCGTTGAATTTCTGAGTACTTGGCCCGAAATTTCCAAGTACTTGGAAGAAAATTTCTAAGTACTTGGAAGAAAATTTCCAAGTACTTGAAAAAAAATTTCCAAGTACTTGGAAAAATATTTTCAAGTACTTGGAAATTTACGGCCATGTACTTGGAAATTTCGGGCCAAGTACTCAGAAATTCCACGACACTGTGGAGGAGTCGGAATTCCACTGTGGAGGAGTCGGAATTTCGGTGCACCGTAAGGGGCCTCGCGGCAGTGAGGGATGAGGAGGGAGCAGAATTGTCTGCATGGATTGGGCCATATCGTGGAAAAACGTTATATTTGCAACGTGATGATTTGTATTGAGCAGATCAGTCGCAAACAACCATCT
>FLNU01002392.1_pt1 | contig 11550 bp, 4 predicted proteins | sample 1140361 | NCBI WGS metagenome assembly FLNU01 (sample SAMEA3878206, study PRJEB12797) | bioreactor metagenome | biome: Moose rumen | place: Sweden | collected 2011-10 | reverse complement strand
CAGATATCCTCCGCCAGCATCCGGTTACCGTTTGCGTCCAGCATCTCTATCTCGCGCGGTGTCTCGGCGAACTGCAGCATGTCGTCGCTCATCTTGGCTATACGCGGACAGATACAGTGTTCCGTGCCTTTGGGCAACACAGGGTTCTCAATCAGTTCGTTGTTACGATAGCATTGCAGTTGTCCGCCCCATATACCTCCGAAGACGCAATAAACCTCACCGTCATTGTCCTTGAAGAGGCAGGGGTCAATGCTGTACGAACCGCGTATGGGGTCTGCTTCGGGAATGAACGGTCCTTCGGGACGCTCGGCTACAGCTACGCCAAGACGGAAAATGCCGCATTTGTCCTTGGCAGAGAAAACCATATAATAACGTCCGTTCTTATCTATCACATCATTGTCCCAGAGCTGTTTGCTTGCCCATGGGATATCATCGAGGTCAAGCACTTTGCCGCAATCGACAGCCTGACCATGCTCCACATCATCGAGCCGCAGCGCATGGTAGTCGCGCATCATAAAGTGGTCGCCGTTGTCGTTCTCGGAGGAATGAGCATCTATGTCATGCGACGGATAGATATACAACTTGCCTTCAAACACATGCGCAGACGGATCTGCCATAAAGTCATCATTAAAAATGTAACGAGGTTCCATTTTTGTATTTACGATTTAACGATTTACGATTTACGATTTACGATTGATGTACGATTTTCTGCATTCGCGGTAATTTACGATTTAAGCCTTAGTCCTTAACCTCCTTCGTAAATCCTTCGTACATCGTACATTAGTCCTTCGTACTTATTTATTGTTCTCTTGCTGCCAGGGCATCGTTGATCTCATCCATGCGCTCGTCAGTCAATTCGTATTTGGAGATGATCCACATAGCGAGCAGCAGGAGCATAGCGGGTATAACACATACTAACCAGAGGATACCCTGCTCCGCCAAGGGCGACTGGCTCAGGGTATTGTTCTGGTCAAAGCCTGTCCAGGCGAGCACGAGTCCGGGCACTACGCCTCCCAACGCCATACCGGCTTTGTAGAAGATACCGGTGAGGGCGTTGACAATACCGGCAATACGTTTGCCGGAGGTGTATTCGCCGTACGAGATAACCTCAGGCACCAGTGCCCACATGTAGCCCGTTGACACGATGACACCGGTCGATTTGACGAACTGGGCGATATAGACAATCCATAATTGCGTCTTCAGTATCGGTACCATCGAGACGATATACAGCAGTGCCATGCCGAAGACAGCCACGGAAAGGAAGGTATAGAACATCCGCTTCTTGCCCAATCGCTTCTTGATAGCCGGTACCAGCGGCATGAAGATGAACGCAGGCACCGAGCCTAATGCCATGAACAGCGACATGTCCGCACTCGTGCCGTGTACGTTGTAAATCATATAATACGACCCTGCGGAGTTGCCCACCGCCATCATGGCAAACGCGGTGATGAAGAAGAACGCCAACACCCGCAGCGGACGGTTGCGTTTGAACTCCGTGAACAGGTCGCTGACCTTCACGTTCTTGGTCTCCTCCGCATTCATCACCACTTTCTCCTTGCAGGTGAAAAAGCAAAAGAAGAGCAACGCCAGTCCCACTCCGGCATAGATAGCCATCGTCCAGAACCACGCGTTGGCGGAAGCCTGCGAATGAATCTGCCCGTCCGGCGAGAGCCATGCCACGATAGCGGGAATACCTGCCGCCACACACAGACCGCCGATGTTCGCCATGAACATACGCACCGAGGTAAGGACGGTGATCTCGTCCGTGTCACGCGTCAGCGAGGCGTTGAGCGCACCGTAAGGCACGTTAATCAACGTATAGAGCATTGACATACCCACATAGGTAACGTATGCGTATGCTAACGAGGGCGAGAAGCCGCTCCAGAAACACAGTACCGCAAAGCCCGTCAGCGGCACTCCCGCCAGCACGAGGTACGAACGGTACTTGCCCCAGCGAGGCGTGTGTTTGTCGATGAAGGTACCTACCAGCGGATCCCACAGCACATCCACGATGCGCACGATAAGGAACATAAACGCCGCCTTGGACGGTTCCAGTCCATAGACGTTCGTGTAGAAAATCAGCAGGTACATGCAGATGGTCTGATAAATCAGATTCTGCGCCAAATCACCGGAACCGAAGCCGATGCGGGTCAACCATTTGTTGTTTGCCATTTTATCGCTCATTTTATTTGTCCTTTGTCCTTCGTACATAGCGATAGCGGTACATCTGTCCCTCGTACATCTTGATGATTTCCTTCACCACCGATTTGGGGTTGTAGTCGCGGTCGAAGAGTGTGGCATAAGCATGACGACCGGGGATAGGCCAGTCGTTGAGCCATGAGTCGGCATCGCCTGCCGCCCAGAAGGTCACACGGGCTATCTGCTCCGCGTGCTGGCGGTAGAGCAGGAAGAACGCCTGCCAACGCTCGCCGATCAGGTCCTCCGTCGTGCGGTCCATGCCCTTGGCATACGGGTCCAGCTCAGGTGTGTATTCGTAGAACTGGGTCACCTCGGCGCCGGAGAACGTATCGGGGTTCGGCAGCACATTCAGATCCAGCTCGGAGATGATGACCTTCACACCCGTAGCGGCTATCGCATCTATCGCACGGTCGTAGTTGGACAATTTCGGCCAAGTCAGTCCGTTATGGCTCTGCATACCCACCGCGTCGATGCGCAGACCTTTCTTCTTGAGATCGCTGACCATGCGGCACACCGCCTCGTATTTGGCGGGAACGGACATGGAGTAGTCGTTGTAATAGAGTTCGGCATCGGGGTCTGCCTCGTGCGCAAAACGGAATGCCAACTCGATGTAATCGTCACCGATGATACGCTGCCACGGACTCTGCCGCCGCGTGCCGTCGTCCTCAAAACACTCGTTGCACACATCCCATCCGGCTATACGGCCTTTGTAACGCCCTACCACCGTGCGGATATACCAATGCATCCGTTGGATCAGTATCTCCCGTGAGACCTCTTTGCCGTCTTGGTCAACAAACATCCAGTCGGCGGTCTGCGAGTGCCAGATGAGGCAATGCCCGATCACCTGCATCCCGTTCCGCTCGCCGAACGCCACAAACGCATCGGCCTCGCTCCAGTTCCACACACCCTCTGCCGGTGAGAGGAACTGCGCTTTCATGCAGTTCTCCGCCACCACGGAGTTGAACTGGTTACACACATGCTTGTGAGCCGCCGACTGCGGATTTTGCACAATCGTATTATTGACCGCACAACCGATTCGGAAGTGCTGTCCCACCGTCTCGCTCAGAGTCTGTGCTTGCATATTGCATCCCCACAGCGTCAGAATAACGGATAACAGGATAGAAGATACGTGAACTTTTTTCATGGCGTTAATCAAATTCCGAGTGCAAAATTACTGCTTTTCCTGCATACGCGCATAACAAAACGTCTCATACTATTCTTTTTTTGTCTCCCTTGCCTTATGCATCCGCCAAGTTTGGCGGATTTTCTCTGCTATGAGGCACAAAAAAAACAGACTCACGATTTTTGCTCGTAAGTCTGTCTTTTAATTATTTAACGTGCCGCAGGCACATCTTAACGTGCGCTTTAGCGCACCTGTGCACCTTGGGCATTGAATACCTTGCCATCCGGACGGATGATGTAGAGCGTGCCGTCAATCAGCACTTTTGTACATTGTACATCGTCCCCTTGTACATTACTGATGCCTTCGGATTTCTTCTCCGTAGCAGTGAACTGCGCCGTGTAATCCGCGTTCGCCGTAGCCGCTACGATTGTCGGGCTCCAGCCGCTGAACGTATAGGTGTAGTTCTCGTCCTCGGGCTTGGTCGGTGTCGCGCCGGTGTAGGCAGGCAGGTCACCCTCCTTCACTTGCGTGGACTGCAACTCTGTGCCGTCGTAGTTGAGGAAGCGGATGGTGTAGTACGTCTGCTCTGTCGAGTTGTTTCTATCAACTATATTCGACCGCCCTATGATGTTAGTTTTCACTGCTGCGGGAGCACGATGCGCAGGAGCCGCTGAGGAAGAGCCGGAGAGTACATATTCCACTACGTAGTAGGGCTCGGTATCAAGCGGAGCCTGATCTGTGTAGGAGGTAGCCGAAGCAGCCACAGACCCAATCTGCGTGAGTATATACCCATCGTTGCTATTCTCGCCTGCGGAGGCTCTCCGCCCGCGGAGGATGTTGTAGGTCACCACATCGGCTCCCTCGTACTGATCCCAAATGAGGTTATACGTACCTTCTTGTACGCCGCGGTTGATCGTAGCGTGTACAGTCTTATGGATGGCACTCTCAGCAGCATAGGTACCATTGGCAAGAACACCCTGTATCTTATAGCGATCGGATTTCTGCGAAGCATCGGATTGCGTGTCTGTATATGTGCCTTGCTCTGCAGGCACTACGGCTATCTCTGCAAACTGATTGAGCACATTGGTCTCTTTGAGGATTCGTACATGAGTGAAGAACGATTCATCTGCGCTGAAGTTAATGATGTTATGCGCGTTCTCGTCCACCGTGACGAGGGTGATAGCAGGGATTGTGGCGTCACCAATTACGCGGACAATGGTGCTGAACTCGGCTTCACAGCCATTCTTATTCAAGACCTTGAGATAAAGCACTACTGTCTCTTCGGTGAGCGAAGTCCTGCCTGCTTCTTCGTGAGCGGTGATTTTCAGTCCGTCCGTAGTGAGGCGTTCATCCATAATGTAGCGGCTTGAGGTTGAGACATCCATGCCGTCTTCGGTCACTTGAATCTTCTCTCCCGACCCAATCTATGCGTACCACTCGTAATAGGTAACATCTGCGGGAACGGTAGCCGAAGCGGGAGAATCCATCAGAAGCGTAGTCGGAAGAATAACAGCCATGTCATTCGGATTATCAATCGTGATGGTGCGGCTGTATGTCACACCATCGATGGTGATAGTGATATGTTTCTCACCGCCGGTAAGCCATGAAAGGGTGTAAGGTCCGAAGCCACTGCCGCTGATAACGGTTCCTCCGTCGAAGTCCCAGATGGGTGTACTCTCAGAATCCAAACCTTGATAGGAGACGAGCACGTCAGTGTTGGCGCATGCGGTCGCTACTGCCTCAATGGGGTTCTCGCGGGTGTATGCAGTATTGATGGTAGCGGTGAACTCCGAGAAACGTTGTTGCATATCGAGCGCCTGCACTTTTATCTCATACACGCCGGAACTGAGATAAGCGGTAGGTATGAGGAACTGCGTGGCGTTGATATAGGTGTAATCCGATAGCGGCATCGTACCGTTGTTGCCACCGTTCAGCGGTGAAATCAGATAGGTGTCACTTCCCTGTTTACGTACAGAGAGATTGTAGCGCATCAGCGCGGTAGGCGTGTGGTCGTCAGCGGCATCGTTCCACTGAATAAGCAGACCATTCTCTGTCGTGGTAGCCACTAATCCCGTAGGCGCAGCAGGTGCTTCATCTGCCATTGTCACAAGGCGATAGTAGGTCTCGTCGTGCGTCGGGTTAGATGCCGACTTGATATATTGTTCGTCCGGAGCTAATCTACAAATGGCAGGATAGCCCGTGAGTCCGGATGTATTATCACATAACTTATCGAATATCCAGCCGTGGTTTTCAATGCCGCTCGGTCCCATAAACCAAGCATAGAAACCGGCGTAATAACTATTGTTGCTTGGCATGACATTGTTGATGTTGTCTGTAGTGAAAGCCACATCGGGATAGCCATTGCCATCAATATCGCTGACGATAATTCTCTGACCGCCATACAAGGGATACATATATTGGGGAGTTAGTTCTCCGTGCGGCAGTTCTTCGGGTGCTGAGAACGACTGGTTGGCGTTGTTCCACATAATAGCCATTGTATAGGTGGAGCCGAGTGTGACGAGGATATCGATGTATCCATCGCCGTTGAAATCGCGCAGGAAGACATGTCCCCAAGTGATGCTTTGTGTGAATGGAATGGACTTCTTTTCGAACTGACCGTTACCGCGGCTGTATGCCACGGTGAGTGCACTGCCGGACATGTCAGCGATATCAACGAAACCGTCGTGGTCGAAGTCACCTGTGAAACCTACTATGTCTCCCGACTCCACGAGGCCATTCTCTTTGCGGTCAACGCTGCGGTTGATAAACGAAGTGAGGTCTGCAACCGACTGTGCTGCATAGGTGCCGTCCGCTTGCTCCACGAGCAACTGATAACCCGCAGCGGAGTTTTTGAATACATCAAGACGTCCATTGTGAGTGAAGTCCTGCAAGAAATTGTAATATTGCTCCTCTGTCTGTCCCAATGAGTTCTTGACATTATAGCCGAACAGATAGGCTACGTTGCTGTCATCCACGCGATCTGAAAGGGTGTTGGCATTGGTAGCATGAGGCAGGTATGCATATAGTTCATCATTGCTATACGACTCATGCAGCAGAAGATCCACATGTCCGTCGCGGTTGTAGTCATACCACATAGAGGTATTAGAATAGCCGGAGGTTAGGAAATTGGTATTCCAAAGTCCCTGCGCCTGCTGCGTAAGATCTCCCGTAGTAGTACCTACCAGCACGGCATTGGTGCCTAAAACATCCCCCCTGCCGTCATAGTTGATGTCCGCCATTGGCTGATAGAAGAGAGTCCTGTTCACAGACTCTACCTGCTCAAGAGCGACAGGTAGCACGCGAATGTTCTGCGAAGAGGATGCAGTCCTTCCATCGGGAGCGGTGATGGTATGAGTGATGGTCTTTACACCTCCGGTGGGGAAGGAAATCTTAACTTGAGAAGCAGTCTGAGAAATAATCTCTCCGTCGTCAACCAACCATGTTTGTGCATACTCCTCCGCGAGTGCGGTGCAGGTGATGATCAGTGTGTCAGTCAGTAATTGTTTATCGCTGTTAACGGTAAACTCTACTGGCAGTTTCTCATGCACAATAGTAGCCTCCTCCGACCATGCCGAACCTGTATGTTGGGCATCAATAGCCTGTACGGCTACGTAGATAGTGCCCGGTGCATAGGAGTTGAGATTGATCGTATAGGAATGTCTGCGCCCCATGTTACCGTCCAAGAAGTTACGTCGGCTACCGTCGGCATTGGCGTGCGGACGGAGGATATCCATCGCACCGCTCGCAGTTCCTATACGCAAAGCGTATGTCAGGTCGCAAGCCATGGTATGGTCATCGCTGCCGTCGCCCCAGGTGATAGTCAGCAGGCTGTCGTTGTATTGCAGCGTAGGAGCAGCAGGAGCCGTAGGAGCCGCATTGGCTTGTGCAGACGGATACGTATAAGCACCCTCCATCGAAATGTGAGATAGGATCTTTGAGGAATTTAAGTACATACCTCCTACATTAGCTAACCAAATATCTATTTTACCGTCATTATCAAGATCCTCGGCATTGATACCGGGCTCGCCTAAGTTCAGATTGAGAGTTCCGCCGGAGGTACTGTTTACACCAAAGAGCAGAGCGGGCTGTGTAAATTGCAGATTGGCTTGACCTTGCAACCATACTATTTCTGCGGAATCAGGGATATCATAATATTCACACCCCCACGAACTGCGAAGTCTTGTTATTCCTGCAGCGCGGAAAGCGAGCAAATCCATATATCCGTCGCCGTCAATATCCTGCAGATTGCAGAACAAGAGATTGTCTGACCCGTAACTCTGCTCGGCCTGACGCGTGAAGTTACCGCTGCCATCGTTCTTAAAGAAACAGGTATAAGCAGCATTTGTGGCATTGTTCGCCGCCGAGAAGGTAGCCATGAGGTCAATATCGCCATCGCGGTCGAAGTCCTGCGCATAGACGATATCATCCACGGCTGCATTAGAGTAGAGCGCAGAGGTAGTAAAGGAATTAGTTGTCTTGTTATATACCGAAACATAGAGGAGGTCGCCAGGGAAGATAAAGTTGGTAACTCCATCGCCGTTCAAATCAGCAGGGATAACCAGTCCGTTGGTAGCCGTCATCACCCACTTATTATTGCCCATATTGGTGTAAATCACACCTTTCTTCTCATCAATCAAATCCATCAGTCCGTCGCCGTTGAGGTCGATGGCTTTGGTAGGAGCAGAAATGGTATTTCCTATTCCTTGTGCCTTGCGGCTATTGGAACGTTTGGGTGCTCTAACGAGTCCACCGGCTCCGTTAAGGTCGGAGATAGATATGGTATAGGTATATCTCGATACATCGCCCAGCGAGTAGTTCTGCGGATTGTTCATCATATCCAATTCCTCCGCACTCATCTGTGCCCGATACTCGCTCCAAGTCATCACATGCATGGTCTCCGAATGGAATGAGCCGCCCGCGTTCTGATAGGCAATGTCCCCGTAATAAATAGTGCCGTTACCACTTGTTTCCAGACTGTTGTTGAGATTGATATAATCCTGACGACCGTCACAGTTGATATCGAAATTGGTGATTACCGCCATATCAGGAGTCTCAATATATCCATCTTCGCCGCTAACGAAGGATTCTGTTATATGTGTAGTGCTGCCATTATAGTATTCCATGGATATATCGGGCAGTCCATCCGCGTTGATGTCTTCCATAAATTTCGGGTTGTATTTGCTGTCTTTTACAAATAAGAACTGCTTGGAAGCATATTTGTTCGCCCCCGATTTCTCCATTAGGACATACGTAATATCCTGCTGGCTGTAGCCGGTGCCTCGCTCGTCCATATACTCTTTAACGCCATTACCCGTAAAGTCATACATCAGGTGGGCAGGCGCAGACGGGAAGCGGTGACGCGAAGTAAGGATGGCTTCTATCGAACCGTTGCGGATAGTATAGCTAGAACCGCGGTATATATAAGCAAATACGATTACTGTATCACCTGTCTGCAGGTCGGACTTGTCAACGAGAGAAGCCGTTACATTCTCCACGCGGATATTATTACCGCCGTTCCAGTTCATGGAGAATAAGGTAATCACATTGCCCGTGCCGAAGGTGATATTGGTATTGACCACACCCTTCACTAAATACATATCCTCCGTCTGTGAGAAGTTGTCTAACTGCGAACAGATAGTATTGGCCTCGGTGGCAGTAATCGGTGTCACGAGATTAAGATCCGGCTTATAGACCGCTTTGTAGTTCGTAGCTGCCGTAATGGGAGCCGCATTAACCTCCTCGCTGCTCAATATAGCCGTTGAGCCTTCCGCTTGCCATCCTTTGAAAATATAGTTTTCTACCAAAGGGGCAGCAGGAGCTGTAGGTGCTTGACCTTCTTCTATATATACGCGCTCTATGACATTCCCGCTCCTGTCAAGGAATGTAACGGTATAATAACCCTCAGGCGGATTATATTCATATTGCGCCACGTACGTTATGTCACTATGTATGGTGTCTATTTCCGGTAACCAGCCTGTAAAGGTATAAGTACCGCCTTCACTACCTGCTGCATGCGTCGGGTTGTTCCTACGCAGAACAGGTACCGAGCTATCTGGCCATTTGCTCTCCTGCAGTTTCGCTCCGTTCCAGTTCTCAAAACGAACTATGTAACTCGGCACACTATCCATTTTGCTCAATACGATATTATCACGTGAAGGGTGAGCGCTGCTGTGGTAAACAGAAAGAGCATAAAAGCTATTCTCCACTATTTTGGTGGCTGGAGAGTAAGTCAATGTACTGATATTATCCGTGAAAGTCCATTTGCTAATCGTCAGCGGAGCTTTGACATTGGTCATCGTGGCGCTATACCAGCCGTCATCGTCCAATTCCAATGCCGTTCCGGGCGTTGTGCCTAAAGGTTTATTATTGGCTTTGTCATATACATAAAGTTCAAGCACTCCGCTTTCTACATTATTGGGATGAACACGCACCTTCAATTCAGGAATATACTCGCCTATCTCTACTGTACACGTTTTCGTTTTTCCGTTTACGGTAGTCGCACGCACGTATGCTATATGATTAGTGGCATTGTACCCGATAACCGTAACCAAACCGGTGTTGGACACATTGACTACACCGGTGTTGATTACACTCCACGTCACATTTTTGTTAGTTGTATTCTCCGGATATACCGTCGCTTCCAATTGGAAGGATTGGCCTTCGTATAGATATAGGGATGTTGCGTTCAATGAGACACTCTCCGGCTCCACATAAACTTCCTGTTGCGGTGCAACGGAGGAGAAATACACATTACCCAGATAGAACTCCATCGTTGCTCCCGATGCTGTTATCTGTATCTGATTTACAGACAAGAGGGTGGCGGCGGAGAATTGACTACCCAAATCAAGCACGATATTATTCCACGTATTCTGAGTTAGAGTAACTGCCGCTGTCGTACTCGTTAACTCATCCCCATCGGATAATAGAGCTATATTCAGGCTGCCTGCCGTCACCGGATAAACATCCAAATGAAGATACTGCATCTGGCTGAGATTCAGAGTCGTATTCAACTCCCAATGTAGCGTACCTGTCGTTTTGAGACCCTTATAATGGTATATCATATTGGCTATATCGCCATCCGTTATCACCTCTTTTGTCAATGTGGGCGGTGCGTACCAAGTAGCATTGAAATTGGCATTGGGAGTGGCTGTCGTATATACATCCGAGATAAGACTTATCACGTCGCTCGCCGAAGTAGCAGGATTGAGCGCTGCAGGACTGATAGCAGCCTCCGAATAATCGACACCCATAAAGGTGGCAGACACGAAATTGAAACCCGCATTGCTGTTAATCAAATCCTCGCAGACAGTTACCTTATAATAACTACCCGCCGGCCAATACCCGGATGTCAGTTTGGGAGTAACCGTAAAGCTACCTGCTGTATTGGTCGTACTATACGAGATATTCAACGATGTCACTTTTACAGTCTCTACTACATCCGTAAAACCAGCATCGTTCGCAACCGTAACGCTCACATAACGTACATTGATATCAGAGTTGCTGACTCCCATGTGGTTGATCACAATACTGCTCACATCATCGGGAACCGGATTTTGCGAATAGAATTCGCGCACTTCATTCGTACATCCGGAATAATTACCGGCACACTTGCCTCCGATTCGCCAGTAGCCGCTGAAGTTCTGGTTACCGGGCACTGTCCATGTAATTCCGTCAACTGTCACATTGTAATTCTGTGCGTAATTCGTATTGGAGGTCGATTGCACTGCTGTCAATGTGTAAACTGCATCTGCTGACCAAACCTGTACCGCGACTGCCATCAGCAATCCGAGTACCAAAAAGAAATGTTTTCTCATACGCGATATTGTTATGTATTAAGTTTCTGTTATTACAAACGACAAAGCGGCACGTGACATAAAGTCACGCACCGCCTATGACGCTGCGAATGTATTGGTTTTGTTTACCTTGCACCCATTCGCATGGGGGGGGGTAATTTGTTGATTATAAATTAGTTGCATAAGGTATTAGTCATTCGTTTCATTCAGTTCGTTTTCTATTTCCTCAATGGTTGGCATAGTGCCTTCTATCTTGGCTGGATAAAGTTTCTGCAGTTCGTACTCCGAAATACCCAATGGTTGGCTACTTGATTCCAATGCATATTGAGCAAGGGTATTACTCTTCTGACGGCATATCAGCAAACCGATAGTCGGGTTGTCCGTAACCATCCGATAAAGTACAGGTGGTATAGATTTAGGGCTGTAACCGGTTGT
>FLNU01000091.1_pt1 | contig 11590 bp, 9 predicted proteins | sample 1140361 | NCBI WGS metagenome assembly FLNU01 (sample SAMEA3878206, study PRJEB12797) | bioreactor metagenome | biome: Moose rumen | place: Sweden | collected 2011-10 | reverse complement strand
AATCGGGGCTGTTTTCGACTTTTATGCCGGCACCGTCCGACGGGCTCCGCTCTGGTGGCAGAGCCACTCCCTCGAATGGCTCTACCGACTCCTGAAAGAACCGCGCCGAATGTGGCGACGATACATCATCGGCAACCTTAAATTCCTTTACAACATCATGACGGTCAAATAAACAGCGGGCTGATTCAAACGAATCAGCCCGCTTGCTTTTCTCTCCGCTCTCCGCTCTCACCTCTCCTATAAAATCCTATCCTCCTATTTTCTATTTTCCCATTTTCCCATTTTCCTATTTTCCCAAACCTCTCCGCTCAGAAATACCTCTGTCTTCCCATATACCATTCGTCGATGTAATGGCCGTCGATTTTCGTCAGTCCCAGCACCTGATATCCGGTGAGATTGTTGCATTTCAGGTAGAGCAGCAAGAGTAGTACCACCTTCAGTCCCAGATTCAGGTATTTCATGGATGCCTCCATAAAGAGGGGGTAAGCAAGGCTCAGCAGGATGGAGAAGAAGCCTGTGGCAACAAAAATCCATACACCCACGCTCTTCTTGCGCATAATCAGGATGAGCGCAATGATGTCGGCTATGTTCAGGATCACTTGAAGCAGGATGCAAAGCATCTCGATGCCCACGTAGGGATGCTCAATCCCCACCATTACGTTATGACCCACCACCACCAGTGAGTATATCAGCATCACCCACAGATAACCTGTCAGATAAGGCGACAGCTGACGAGGATAATCTCTTTTTTCCATGATGTTTATAGTTGACAGTTGACGGTTGACAGTTGACAGTTGACAGTTTATTTCACAATACCCTTCTCCAGATACTCGGCCAGGTTCGTTCGGATGCTCTCTGAAGCCTTCTCCACAGCCACCTTGGCCATGTCGTGATCCACCATGATTTTCACCAGTTGCTCAAAGCTGGTCTTCGACGGATCCCAGCCCAGCTCACGCTTCGCCTTGCTCGGGTCGCCAAGCAGGTTTACCACGTCGGTAGGGCGATAGAAGTCAGGGCTGACCTCCACAAGCACCTTGCCCGTCTTCTTGTCGATACCCTTCTCGTCCAACCCCTCGCCTTGGAATTCCAGCTCGATGCCGGCATGCTTGAACGCATAGTAGCAGAAGTCGCGCACACTGTGTTGAACACCGGTGGCAATCACGAAGTCTTCTGGCTTGTCGTGTTGCAGAATCAGCCACATACATTCCACATAGTCCTTCGCATAACCCCAGTCGCGCAGTGACGACAGGTTGCCCAGATAGAGCTTCTCCTGCTTGCCCTGAGCGATACGGGCGGCAGCCAGCGTGATCTTACGGGTGACGAATGTCTCACCGCGGCGTTCGCTCTCGTGGTTGAACAGGATTCCCGAGCAGCAGAACATATTGTATGCCTCACGATATTCCTTCACAATCCAGAAGCCGTAGAGCTTTGCCACGGCGTAAGGGCTGTAAGGATGGAACGGAGTGGTCTCGCTCTGAGGCACATCCTCCACCTTGCCGTAGAGCTCCGATGTGCTTGCCTGATAAATCTTGCAGCTGTCTGCCAGTCCGCACAGACGAACGGCCTCCAGCACACGCAGCACGCCGGTGGCATCCACGTCGGCAGTAAACTCAGGAGAGTCGAAACTCACCTGCACATGGCTCTGCGCTGCCAGGTTGTAGATTTCGGTAGGGCGAACCTTGCCCACCACCTGCAGAATCGACATCGAGTCGCCCATATCACCGTAGTGAAGGTGGAAATCTTTGTGTCCCTCCAGGTGGGCGATACGCTCACGGAAGTCCACACTCGAGCGGCGGATAATACCATGTACCTCGTAGCCCTTTTCCAATAAAAACTCCGACAGATAGGAGCCGTCCTGGCCGGTCACTCCTGTAATTAATGCGATATTCTTCATATTTCTGCTTAAATTTTATGCAAAGTTACGAATAAGTAGGAGAATACCAAAATATATTGAACCAAAAGAGCCTATTCAATATAGGTACGTCATCAGAGCGCAGCTCAACTCTCCATCTCCACCCATTTCGTGCATCCGGCTTCAACCCGGAACTCCTCAGAAGCACGTTCGCCGACCAGCCAGGCAATCCTGCCGCCACTTTCCGCCACCACCTGCCGCTCCTTTCTGAACAGGTTGAATTTGCGGTCGGTCATGTAGTCGCTCACCAGTTTCCGTCCCTTCATGCCGAACGGGATGAAGCTGTCGCCTGGACGTACGCGCCGCACAGTCAGCTTCCCGTCAGTCTTGTCCAGATCGAGATAAGCGTGGCGGCTGTCAGTCTTCATGCCTCGGAAATCCGGACATTTTACATAGTAGTTGAATCCGAAGAAATCAGCCCATTCCACGGTTCCGGAAGGGTGGGAGAGCAGGTCTATCTCGATGTCTTCGAAAGGTTCCAGGGGCTTGTTCTCCAGAATCAGTTCGGTGCGGTCCACCAGCAGCCGTTTGTCGTCTGCCACAAAAATCTTGCCAGTATGGTCGATGGAATCGAGCAGTTGCACCAGCTGGCTGCGGCTGAATCCATAACTGGAAAAAAATTCATGTAGCACCGTAAGCGGAGATACACTGTCGAGGATAGGCTTTTTCTTGACGTGCAGCAGGTCGTAGGTGGCGTATGTTTCTGAGAATGTGTCGAATATGCCTTGAAGCCCCTGCTTGTACACTTTCTGCGCCTCGTTCAGGTTCTCCAGTGTGGTCAGCAGGTTGTGTCTTGCCGACGGATTGATCTGCTCCAACAGCGGAATCACATCCAGGCGTATTCTGTTGCGCACCACGTCGTTCTCCAGGTTGCTGCTGTCGGTCACGTACGTTTCGCCTTTCTCGATCAGGTACGACAGAATCTCCTCCTTGCCGCAGCAGAGCAGCGGACGTACCACCGGCCCGTTCTTCGGCTGGATGCCGCAAAGTCCGCGCAGGCCAGTGCCGCGGAGCAGGTTGATCAGCATGGTCTCCACGTTGTCGTCGCTGTGGTGACCCACGCAAATCCAGTCGAACCCTTCCGCTTCCATCAGTTCGTGGAAGTAGTCGTAGCGCAGCTCACGGGCTGCCATCTCGATGCTGACGCCGTGCTCTCTTGCATAGGCCTCCGTGTCGAAGTCCTTCACCACGAGCCGCACGCCTTTTCGCTCGCACAGTTCTCTTACGAAATCCTCGTCGCGTTGGCTTTCCTCGCCCCTGAGATGGAAATTGCAGTGCACGCACGTGGTGTCGTATCCCAGTTCGGTCAGCACCGTCAGCAGACAGACTGAGTCGGCTCCGCCGCTCAGGCCCACCAGCACCCTGTCGCCTTTCTTCAGCAAACCCTGTGCCTCAATATATGTCCTGATTTTTCTCAGCATTGTTTGACTTTTTTCCCGTTTTTACATATTTTTGCACAAAAATATTGAAAAAAATTTGCACTCACAAGAAAAAACACTAACTTTGCAAAACTTTTGGCAAAACGCCGTCATTTTGGTGCCTTGGATGAGTGGCTTAGTCAACGGTCTGCAAAACCGTCTACGGCGGTTCGAATCCGCCAGGCACCTCCCGAAATCGTCAGACTGATGTCTGGCGATTTTTTTTTGTGCTGCCATCTGCCGTTCGTACCGTTCGCTTTTATTAGTCAACTTTTTTTCTTGTTCCTTATAGCTGTTTTCATTTTTTTTTAGTAAGTTTGCAAAAGAATGTGTCCATATCCCTTCTTTTGCTTTCGGAAAGGATATCGGAAAGAAAGAGAAACAATTAAAAACCAAACTTATATGTTATCTGTAGAAGAACTCAACGACAGACTCATTGACCTCGCTTTTGCAGAGGATATCGGTGACGGCGACCACACCACGCTCTGCTGCATCCCCGACGATGCCATGGGGGAGTCGAAGCTTCTCATCAAGGAGGAAGGCGTGTTCGCAGGCGTGGAAATCGCCAAGGAGGTATTCCGGCGTTTCGACCCCACCATGCAGGTGGAGGTCTATATTCAGGACGGCACACATGTGAAGCCGGGTGATATCGTCATGAGCGTGAAAGGAAAGGTGCAGAGCCTGCTCCAGACCGAACGTCTCATGCTCAACATCCTGCAGCGTATGTCGGGCATCGCCACCATGACCAACAAGTATGTGAAACGGCTTGAGGGTACCAAAACCCGCGTGCTCGACACCCGCAAGACCACGCCGGGCATGCGTATGCTCGAGAAGCTTGCGGTGAAAATCGGAGGGGGCACCAACCATCGTATCGGACTCTTCGACATGATCCTCCTCAAGGACAACCACATCGACTTCGCGGGGGGCATCGAGAACGCCATCTCACGATGCCACGACTATCTCAAGGCCAAGGGCAAGGACCTCAAAATCGAGATTGAGGTGCGCGACTTCGACGAGCTCAACCGCGTGCTGGCCTTCGGAGGCATCGACCGCATCATGCTCGACAACTTCACGCCGGAGGAGACATGCCGCGCGGTGGAACTCATCGGCGGACGCTACGAGACAGAGTCGTCGGGAGGTATCACCTTCGACACCATCCGCGACTATGCCGAGCAGGGTGTCGATTTCGTTTCCGTGGGAGCGCTCACCCATTCAGTCAAAGGACTCGACATGAGCTTCAAGGCTGCCGATTCCGATAAACTCATCATCAAGTAACTCAAAGATAATGAAAAAAATCATCATATCTCTTTGCGTGGCTGCTATGGCCATCGCTCAGCAGGCCAGTGCCTGCACAAACTTTATCGTAGGTAAGAACGCATCGGTTGACGGCAGCGTGATGGTCACCTACAATGCCGACTCCTATGGTATGTACGGCACCATGTTCCGCCATGTGGGAGGCACTCATGCCAAAGGAGAGAAACGTCAGATATACGAGTGGGACACCAACAAATATCTGGGTGAGATCGAACAGGCTCCGCGCACCTACAACGTGGTGGGGCAGATCAACGAGAATCAGGTGACCGTCACCGAGACCACTTTCGGAGGACGCGAGGAACTGGCCGACCCTACTGGCGTGATCGACTACGGATCACTCATCTATATTGTCCTCGAGCGTGCCACTTCTGCCCGCAACGCCATCGACATCATGACCTCCCTCGTCAATCAGTATGGCTACTATTCCGAGGGAGAGTCATTCACCATCGCCGACAAGAACGAGGCATGGATCATGGAGATGGTAGGCAAGGGCCCCGGCAGCAAGGGAGCCGTGTGGGTAGCCATCCGCATTCCTGATGACTGCATCAGCGCTCATGCCAACCAGAGCCGTATCACCCGATTCAACATGAAGGACAAGAAGAACGTGCTCTACAGCAAGGATGTCATCAAGTTTGCCCGTCAGAAAGGCTATTTCGACGGTAAGGACGAGGACTTCTCCTTCCGCGACGCCTATAATCCGTTGGATTTCGGCGGTGTCCGCTATTGCGATGCCCGCGTGTGGAGCTTCTTCAACCGCAATGTCGATGGCATGGACAAATACCTTCCTTATATCAACTGCGAGGACCTCACGCTCGAGATGCCGCTCTACTGCAAACCGAAGCAGAAGCTCTCCGTACGCTCGATGATGCAGGGCATGCGCGACCACTACGAGGGCACGCCGCTCGATATCACCGGCGACATCGGTGCAGGCGCCTATGGCCAGCCTTACCGCCCGTCACCGCTCTCTGCAAAGGTGGGCGATAAGGAATATTTCAACGAGCGTCCTACTTCCACTTATCAGACCGGTTTCTCCATTGTGGCGCAGATGCGTGCCGACTTGCCGGATGCCATCGGAGGCATCGCATGGTGGGCCAATGACGACCCGAATATGGCGGCATACACTCCGGTGTACTGCTCCGTGAACGACATACCGCAGTGCTATGTGCGTGTGGAGAACGTGCAGGACGAGATTACCTTCTCCTGGAAGTCTGCCTACTGGATTTGCAACACCGTGGCAAACATCGTCTATCCGTACTACTCCAAGATGTTCCCCGACCTGGAGGAGGCCCGCAACGAGCTGGAGTTCGATTTCTACGACCACCAGCACGAGGTGGAGGCGAAGGCACAGGAGCTCTACAAGACCAGCCCGGATGCAGCGAAGGCTTATCTCACCGAATATTCACAGCAGTGTGCCGATAAGATGATGGATCGCTGGAACGAGCTCTTTAAGTTCATCGTCGTGAAGCACAACGACGTGGTGGTCAAACCGACCGAGGGCAAGCAGTTCAAGCGCAGCGAATACGGACTGGGTGCCGGTGTGAAACGTCCGGGATTCACAGAGGAGTACTGGAAGAAAATTGCCAACGAAACCGGCGACCGCTATCTGATGAAGAAGTAACAACCCTTAAATATTTATTATTATGCAAGACGAAGTATTGAGACAATGTATGGAAGTGGCTCAAAAGTGGGCCACCGACCCAGTGTTCGATGAAGAGACCAGAGCAGAGGTGAAAGCCATGCTTGAGGATGACGACAAGTCTAATCTGATCGACAGTTTTTATCAGACCCTGGAATTCGGAACCGGTGGTCTGCGCGGTATCATGGGACCTGGAACCAATCGTATGAACCGTTATATCGTGGGGTCTGCCACCCAGGGTTTTGCCAACTACATCAACAAGGCATTCCCGGGATGCGACGACCTGAGCGTGGTGGTGGGTCACGACTGCCGCAACCACGGACGTGAGTTTGCCGAGACCGTGGCCAACATCTTCTCAGCCAACGGTATCAAGGTCTATCTCTTTGAGAGCCTGCGTCCTACACCTGAGATTTCGTTTGCCATCCGTCAGCTCCATGCACAGGCCGGTGTGAACGTCACTGCTTCACACAACCCTCGTGAGTACAACGGCTACAAGGCTTACTGGGACGACGGCGCACAGGTGCTCGCGCCGCATGATGTGGGCATCATCAACGAGGTGAACGCTGTGAAGATGGAAGATGTGAAATGGGAAGGCAACCCCGACCTCATCCAGATTATCGGTGGAGAGATGGACTGGGACTACCTCCAGGCCGTGAAAGAGGCGATGGTGGATCAGGATGTCATACTCCGCCAGAAAGACCTCAACATTGTTTACACACCGCTGCATGGAACAGGTCGTGTGATTATTCCCGAGGCACTGCGCTCATGGGGTTTCCAGAACATCCATGTGGTGCCTGAGCAGATGGTGATCGACGGTAATTTCCCTACTGTGGTAAGTCCGAATCCGGAGAACTCAGAGGCGATGACGCTGGGTATGAAGCTGGGAACAAAGCTCAATGCAGACCTCGTGATTGCCAGCGACCCGGATGCCGACCGTCTGGCCATCGTCTGCCGCAACCCTCAGGGCGAGTGGGAGATTCTCAACGGCAACCAGACCTGCATGATGTTCGCCTGGTATATCATCGCCAACAAGAAGAAGCTCGGTCAGCTCAAGGGCAACGAGTTCCTTGTGAAAACCATTGTGACCACTGAGATTATCCGTCGTATTGCCGATAAGAATGATGTGGAACTCATGGACTGCTACACTGGCTTCAAGTGGATCGCGGCGCTCATCCGCGAGAATGAGGGAGTGAAGAAGTATATCGGCGGTGGTGAGGAGAGTTTCGGCTTCCTGCCGTTCGACAAGGTCCGCGACAAGGACAGCCCTGCATCTATTTGCCTCATCTGCGAGATTGCGGCATGGGCGAAGGACAATGGCAAGACTCTCTACGACCTGCTCATGGATATCTACCTCGAGTATGGTTTCACTTTCAACAAGGCCATCAACGTGGTGAAGCCGGGTAAGAGTGGTGCCGATGAGATTAAGGCCATGATGGAGCAGTTCCGCAACAATCCTCCGAAGGAGCTGGCTGGCTCCAAGGTGATCTGCTCGAAGGACTTCAAGCTGCTTGAGGCTTGCGACGCGGAAGGCAACAAGGTGAAGCTTGATATGCCGGACAAGAGCAACGTGCTCCAGTATTTCACTGAGAACGGTACGAAGGTGAGTGTCCGTCCTTCGGGTACCGAGCCTAAGATCAAGTTCTACATCGAGGCACCGGGTGACCTCAAGTCGGCTGCCGACTATCCGGAGGCATGCAAGAAAGCCGAGGCCACAGTTGATGAGATTGTGAAGTCTCTTGGCATCTAAACACCTCTGAATCATCATAAAGGCGGTGGCAACGTCCTGTTGCTACCGCTTTTATTACTGGGAAGTTGCACCCTCAGCCCATCCGCCCTTTCGTTTAACCTTCCCATTTTCCTATTTTCCTATCCTCCTAACCCCTCCTAAACCATTGAAACTCTAAACTTTTTTACTATCTTTGCAACATGATGAAGTCTAACTACTAAAAAAAACAGATAAAAATTATGAGAAAAGCAATGTTTTTGATGTGCCTGCTGCTTCCGATATCGACAGCATGGGCAGGGAGAATCGTGACCGACAGTATCAACAGCCAGAAACTTGGTGCTGTTGTGAAAGTCAATGTTTACCTGCCGAACGGGTTCGACCGCTCGCAGCAGCAGTATCCGGTGGTTTATCTGCTCCACGGACTGACCGACACCTATACCGCTTGGGACAAGAAAGGTGGTATGCGTGAGATCACCGACGAGCTGATTGATGCCGAGGAGGCGGTGCCGATGGTCATCATCATGCCGAACGCAGGTGGACCGGATGTCAATAACATCTGGAACGGCTATTTCAATATGCCAGACTGGAGCTATGAGGATTTTTTCTTCGGTGAGCTCATTCCACAGTTTGAACAGAAATACCGTTGCGGGGGCGACAAGAGCCGTCGTGCCGTGATGGGCCTCTCGATGGGTGGGGGCGGAAGCACGGCTTATGCCCAGCGCCATCCTGATCAGTTCTCTTCCTGCTATGCCATGAGTCCTTGGCTGACCAGCGGACCGGGTAGGGTAGGCGAGGATGGCGTGAAAACCAAGATGTACTACACCATGGAAGGGGTGAAAGACCATTCTGCACTAGCTTTCATCGACAATGCCGACGATGCTGTCAAAGAGCAGCTGCGCACCGTGAAGTGGTTTTTCGACTGTGGCGACGACGACGGACTGGTGAACGACACCTTCGAACTCTATAAAAAGATGCGCCTCTCACGAATCAAGGCTGAGTTCCGTGTGCGCAACGGAGCCCACACCTGGGAATACTGGCGTGCCGCCTTACGCATCGCCCTCCCGTTCGCGTCACGCAACTTCAAGTGACAATACATCAGTTCTTTCCCTCCTGTTGGGGCAGGATATTTTTTATATAATTATTGTCAAACCTTTAAAAACTAATGACTTATGAGACAGATTATTCTTTGTGTTCTTTTCATCAGTTTCACAAGTGCTGTCAGTGCGCAGACGCTGATGAAAGTGAAGCCGGAAGGTGGCTACACGAATATCCGCAGCGGAAAGGGCACGAACTATCAGATAGTGACCAAATATAAGGATGGTAGTGACATCTATGTGGGACCGAACCAGAACGGATGGCGGCCGGTCTATCGGAACAGCAACGGTGGTTTTGTCGGCTTTATCTCAGCCTCAAAAGTGGTTCCGAGAACATCGAATGCGGCAAAGCCGGCTCAGCAGCAGAGTGCTAACGGAAAACTGATCGCAAAAGGGACCTACACCCGGACACCGGCTTATGTGCAAGACGGCAACTGGTTCTACAACGGAGTCACGGGTATCACCACCCTCACCATCTACGAGAAAACCCTCTATGAGGGCAATGCCTCCTATCCTTTCATCCACTATGAGAACTGCCTGGGAGTGGTTTGCCGCCGCTATGGAAACAACGACGACGGCTATTTCCTCGTCAGCGACGACGGCAAGGTGCGACGCACCTTCAGCTTCTCAGCCAATTATCCGATGCTCGGCACAGTGAGGTCCACCACTATCAATTTCTACGACAAAGGCGACACAAGAGCCGCTTATGTCAACACCGTCTCTCCTGGTGTCTCCACATCATCTTCTGCAGCCCAATCCGGCTATAGTGGCCGTAAGGAGCATGTCTGTGGCCTGTGTGGTGGAAGAGGCACCGTCGGAACCGATGAAGGTGTGTCGAACTACGGTAGCAGCAGCAAAAAATGGTGTGCCGACTGTGGCAGGTATGTTTACCTCAATCATTACCATAAAACCTGTCCTAGCTGCAACGGAAGAGGACAATGGTGATGTAGAGTTGACAGTTGACGGTTGACAGTTGACGGTTTAATGGGAAAAATAGGAAAATGGGAAAATAGGAAAATGGGAAAATAGGAAAATGGGGTTAAGGTTAGCGTTGATTTAGTGGTTTCAAGAGTTTAAGGGGTTTAAGGGGTTTAAGGAGTCGTACGTAGCCCAACCACTGTAGGGCCTTACTTTATGTATGGCCGCAATCTCAGGTTTAAGGAGTTTAATGGGTTTAAGGGGTTTAATGGGTTTAATGGGTTTAAGGAGTTTAAGGTTTACTTTCCCACCTCTCGGAAACCGTAGTGGTACTGGGAACGTGGACGCCCTCGTCCGCTGAAACAATGTCCAAATTCCGCTTTTAAATTTAAATAAAAAACGAAAATTTATTGGACTGCGTCCATTTCATGTTTGAAAAATCTGCCTATAAGCATGGCTTCTGCCAGATTTCTCAATCCATGAAATCCCAATTGTACCAATTGAATAAATTTTCTCAATAAAACACTCCATTGCATTCCGTAGAAAAAACGTTACACTTAATAAAAAGCCATGCGGATGGATGGTTAACATTTCCACCTCCGGAAACCGTAGTGGTACTGGGAACGTGGACGCCTCGTCCGCTGAAACAATGTCCAAATTCCGCTTTTTATAAAACGGCTAATTTTTCGAATTAACGAATTGGTTTTGGTTTTTAACAGGAATAGCCATGAATGAACCATGAATTTGACAGGAATTAAAATTATAAAATACAACTTTCGGAAGTTATGAAAAAGGAGTTTAATAGGGAGTTAAGCACATCGTGCCGGACGATACTTTGCTGATGGCAAGACTAACTTGAATTAATCTATCTTAAAAACAATAGAAGTATGTGATGGCAGTGTGACAGGAGCAGTGATGACCAGCACATCGGCAGTCTGACGCCATTTCAGTTTGCCATCATAGCCCAACAGAGATACCTTCTTTATCTTCTTCATACTATTTTTCCCCATTGACTTAATCGTTACTTCCTGTCCGGCTTCGGGCGATTTCATGCAGAACGCATAAAGCGATCCATTTTTGCCCACCGTGAAACGAAGATCCTGTGCACTGAACTGGAAGTCGGCATGCCGCCTGCCTAATCCGCCACCAGGCAATTTCTTCAGTTTGCCGTTCACCATCTCACCCTCGCCAAGTGTATGTCAGGCTTTGCTGCCATACACGGCCTCACCGTTGGTATGCATCCACCGACCCACTTCTTCGAGCATGGCCACACATGCCTCTTCGATGCTACCGTCAGGGCGCATTGGGATGTTGAGAGCTGCGTTGCCGTCATAAGGCACACCGGCCTTCTCGCCCTTTGTGTCAGAGCCGAAAGCTTTCTGCCACCACCACCAGGTGTATTCATGGTGGAAGGTCACGCCGTAGTGCATGTCGTACTTGCGGCAGGCATCCGCCCATTCGCGCAGGATATCACGTTTAGGTCCGATATTTACAGAATTCCAGGGTTGGTAGCGCGAGTTCCACAGGTCGTAGTTGTCGTGGTGTACGCCTTGTATCATCAGAAAGCGTGCG
>FLNU01001399.1_pt1 | contig 11655 bp, 14 predicted proteins | sample 1140361 | NCBI WGS metagenome assembly FLNU01 (sample SAMEA3878206, study PRJEB12797) | bioreactor metagenome | biome: Moose rumen | place: Sweden | collected 2011-10 | reverse complement strand
GCAGATAACATACGCTTACTGAGAACAAAAAAAAGATTTTCTCAAGAAGCTATAGCAGAACTTGCAGGTATTGGGCAAAATCAGATTAGCGAAATTGAAAATGAACATTCAAACCCAAGTCTTGAAACAATTATAAGAATTGCTAGCGCTTTTAATGTGAATGTTTCAGAATTATTTGATTAATACAAATCCTCCTCAACCCATTTTTTAGGATCAAACTTTAAATCTTTCAAATTTATATTTAATGATTCTGTGTAAGGCTGAAATTTTACAAGTAATTGTGTTTTGCGAAGCATCAATTCTTGTGCTACTGCAGGAGTCTTACAGGCAATGACCATTGTTCCCCCTTTTATCATTGAATATGGTTTAGAATTTTGAGAAAATTTATCACCTGCAACTTTATTCCAAAACTTACAAAGGTTACTTCTCGTAATCGCTTTCTTTACTTCAGCCTTTTGTGCAAGCTTTTGGATTATATCATCAATATATTTAAACTTTGTGTATCGAATTTTTTCCATAGTTTTGTAAGGACAATTTTTTGTGCTAAAATTTTAAAATGAAACAATTAAATTCTAGCATAAAAGACGCTAAAAATATATTGTTGATTTCTCATATAAACCCTGATGGTGATACATTAGGTTCAATGTGCGGACTATACTCTCTTATAAAAGATAATTTTAAGAAAAAATCTACAATGATTGTAGTTTCAAAAGTACCCACTACTTACGAATTTTTACCTAACATAAAAAATGCCGTCCATATTGAAGAAATGGATTTATCGAGAGAATTTGATCTTGCAATTTGCCTTGATGTAGCTTCAATTGAAAGAAGTGCTGAAGCTCAAGTACTTTTTAACAAAGCAAAAAAGACTATAAATATAGACCATCACGAAACTAATCAAGGATATGCAGATATAAATATTATAAATCCAAAAGCCGCTGCTGCAGCCGAAATTATAGTAGAAATTTCTAAGACCTTGAACTGGAAAATATCAAAACAAACAGCTATTTGCCTTTATACAGGAATCGTTACAGATACGGGGAATTTTAAATTTTCTAACACTACGCCTCAAACAATGAATTATGCGGGAAAACTTTTATCATACGGAATTGATTCATCTGACATATATCAAAAATGCTATGAATCGAATTCAAAAAATATGGTCTTATTTCAAAGTTATTGTGTGAATAAAGCAGAATTTTTGAACAATGACAAAATTGCATATACAACGGTATACAAAAAAGATTTAGAAAAATTTAACTATAACGGAGAAGATTTTACGGACGGTTTGACTGAGAAATTGCGAGCGATAAAAACTACAGAAATTGCTTTCGTCGTAAAAGAGTTAAATTCCTCTACATCAAAAGTTTCGATGCGAAGCAGATCAAAAGATATAGCAAAAGTATGCAGTGCTTTTGGCGGAGGAGGACATAAACTTGCTGCCGGCACTGTAGTAAAAGGGACTCCGAAGCAAGTTGTTTCACTGATAATAGATGAAATAAGAAAACAAAAATTATGTTAAAGAAACTTTTAAAAAATAAATATATAAGAATATTGGTTCATATTATTCGTTCTGTTATAAAAAACGACTTCTTTGGGATGGCGGCAGAAATGAGTTTTATGCTTATTGCAGGCTTTTTCCCATTTATGCTATTTTTAATGGCTATTTTCGGATGGATGGGAAATAAGTCATATATGACTCCAATTTTGCATGTGATGTCTACTTTTATGCCAGCGCAAGCCATGGGATTATTAAACTCTGTTTTGACGGAAACAATGATTTTTGATCACGGCAAAATACTTGCAATAATTGGTATTATCGTAAGTTTAGTGCTTTCGACTAATGGTATTGCAGTTATTTTAAAAGGTTTAAATAGAGCATATAAGGTTGAAGAAACAAGAAGCTTTGTTTATACGAGAATATTATCTTTTCTTATGGTTTTTGTTAATATTTTGATTTTATTTTTGACAATCAACGTAATCATTTTTGGTAAAGTTATAATAATGTTTCTTGTCGCTCACTTTAATATGTCAAAAGGGATTGCAATAACGATATTGACATTGAGATGGCCTGTTTCATTTTTAGCTTTATATTTACTGGCCTTTTTAAGCTATTATATATTACCGGACTTGAAGGGAAATGAAAAATTTAAACGTCGCAGTGCTTTACCTGGAACGGCATTTTTTACAACTTTTTGGTTAATTGGTTCTTGGGGATTTTCAGTTTATGTAAGTCATTTAAGCACGTACAACATTGTTTACGGAACAATAGGAGCATTTTTCATATTGATGGTGTGGTTATATTATACATCAATCGTTCTTTTAATTGGAGGAGAAATAAACTCAAGAGTTTATAATGAGTTATCAAGAAAATCCGAAGAAATTAGGGATGAATTAAAAGCACTGCGAGCAAGTACGTTTAAAAATTAAACAATTCCTTAATATGCACATCAAGAGCATTAGATATTTTTAAAAGAGCCTTTATTCCAGGCTTGTTTATACAAACTTCGATTTTCCCAAGATAATCAAGACTTATACTACTTTTTTCTGCAAGTTTTTCTTGAGTATAATGTTTCTTTTCTCTAAGATACTTTACCCTTTTGCCTAATTTTGCATAGAACTCCTCTTCAAGCATTTGACAATTTTACTGGAAATGATAACATAATATTACTGGATATTTACCAGTAGTAAATAGGAGTATTGGGTAATATGAAAAAATTTGCATTCACACTTACTGAAATTCTTCTTGCTATAGCTATTGTAGGAGTTATTGCAGCTATTCTTTTGCCTATTATAATTACTAAATATCAAAATAAAGCTTTTGATTTAGCTTTCGATAGAGAAGTACAAACTATTCAAGATTTAGTTGACGGACTAGCAGTTTCTGAACACGCAGGAAATTTCCACAATACAAGAATGTATCTTGATTCAGCTGATGAAAATACTGATTATAATGACTCTGCAGGTTATTTTCTAAAAAAATATTTCAGAGTTACAAAATATTGCGGTAATAAACCCGGGGATTGTTTTGCCAATAAATACATAAATTATGAAGAAAGAAATAAGGTTGAATTTGATATTAATGACAAATTGGAAAATAAAAGCGCTTGTGCTCTTTTGAAAAATGGTATGAGTGTTTGTATAACACCGCAAATCGGAGATAAACCAATACACGGATATATAGATCTTAATGGTATTAAAGGACCCAATACTAGTAACAGAGATTTGAGATCGTTTATTTTGGGCAACAATAATAAAATAACTGTTGCAAATGAGACTAAACCTATAGCAAACTACTGTAAAGATTATCCTGATGCAGAAGTATGTCAAGAACCGCTACCACCAGTTTGTATTGATGAACCTCCTAGTCCTTATCACGAATGCTGCAACCCTGCATTACATCCGGATTCTATCTGGATTGGCACAAATGCTTGTACAACTCCGACTTGTATAACAGAACCGCAATCCCCAAATGATGAATGCTGCAACCCTGCATTACATCCAGATTCTAGGTGGATTGGCACATATGCTTGTACAACTCCTACATTAAAGGTAACAACTTTAATTTGCACTGACGCAAGGGCAGATAGCAGATGCCCTGATCTGGCTCAATGCTATATATGCCATATAGAAGGACCGGACAATATAGGTTTGAGCTACATTTCAACAACTTGTATGGGTAATAGCTGCGATGAATTTGATGAGACAGAGGAAATAAGACATTTCACCACAACGAAAACATTTTATAATTTTAGCGGCTGGGGTATGAAAGAAGTATGGTGTTTTAACAGTAGTATTGGTGAAGAAATTATGATATCAGAAGGTTACATGAATAATCCTTCTCTATTTAATAATTGTCGTTTTGAGCACGAATAATATTTTATCCCCGAATATAAGTTCCATTAATTTTAGAACATTCGTTTTTGTCATAACTTCGTATACGTGCTTTCTCACGTAATCTTGAAGATGAGTAACTATTATATCTGCAAAATCAATTGCTGTTGATTGCAGAAAAAAAGATTGTAGAAGCTAGATTAGGCTCTCACATAGATTATCAAAAGTATTAGTAAGGACTTGTATTAAGTTTTGTAAATAATTTGAAACTAGGTTAGCAATTTTTAGGATTGAGAATACTTTATATTAATATATAAAGCTCTCTCTTCTTATTTAAACGGATAGGCCTTGATAAACAAGGTCTTTTTTTTATGCTTTGAGTTTTTTGGCTCATTATTCATATTTATGCTAAAATTCATTTATAGAAAGTTGGTATTATGAATTTTGATAGAGAAAAGCTTATAGAAAATATTAAGAAATTGAGCAATGCAAAAGTCCTTGTTGTGGGGGATTTGGCTCTTGATGAAATGATATATGGAGATGCGGAAAGGATTTCTCGAGAAGCTCCTGTTTTAATTTTGCAGCATACTCGTACTAAATTGATTCTTGGCGGTGCTTCAAACGCAGCTCATAACGTTGCGACTTTAAACAACGGAGAGGTTGGTGTTATTGGGGTTGCGGGTAAAGATTATCATTGCGATCTTTTATTCGATACCTTTAAGGAGGCTAAAATTGATTGTTCAGGTATTGTAAAAGATAAAAATCGAAAAACAATCGTAAAAACAAGAATTTCCGGTTCAATTACAACTTCAATAACTCAACAGATAGTAAGAATTGACAGACAATCTAAAGGCTTCATTTCCGAAAGAACAGAAGCAGAAATTATTAAAAATATCGAAAAAAAATTACCAAAGTATGATGCAATAATTTTATCTAATTACCACATAGGAACCTTGACACCTAAAATAATTGATTTTTCTATAGAAATGGCAAATAAACTAGGAAAAGCTGTCGTTGTCGATGCTCAAAGAGAATTAAGTTTATACAAAAATGTAACTTCTATGACACCAAATCTGCCTGATACGGAAAAATCAGTTGGTTTTGAAATAAAAAACGAAGAAGATTTGAAACATGCAGGAGAAAAATTATTAAAAGAAACAAATGCAAAATCGGTATTAATAACGTGCGGAGCAGACGGAATGTTTGTTGCACAGCCAAATGAAAATTATACAAAAATACCGGTATTTAACAAATCTGAAGTATTTGATGTCACAGGTGCGGGAGATACCGTCACTGCTGTTTATTCTTTGGCTTTAGCTTCCGGTATCGACCCTGTATACAGTGCAATAATAGGAAACCTCGCTGCAAGTCTCGTTGTAAGACAATTTGGTTGTGCGACTACAACTATTGACGAATTAGTTGCAGCAGCACAAAAATTATAAAAGGAGAACCCTAAAATGGAAAATTTAAAAGAATTATTTAAAAAAATAAAAATTGTAGACCTGATTATTATTATTTTTGTATTAGCGGCATTGTCTGTAGGATTTTTTACATATAAAGGATACCGACAAACGGCTGACAAACAGATTGAAGCAACTTCAAAAGTCCTTTTTAAAGTGTATATGAGAGGAGTAACTTTTTCTGGTAAAGATATTCCTTTCGTAAAAGGAGATAAGACTTTTATCAGCATAAGAAATGTTCCATACTCAGATTTAGACATAGTTGATGTCAAAGCAGACAGAAGAAAAATTGTTCTACCGACATTAAACTCAAAAAAAGTGGTAATTGTCGTAGAAGACATTGCACAGCCTGATTTGTATGATGTTGTTGTAACCCTTATTGATACTGCAAAAATAACTAAAGATGGAGCTGTTGTTGGAGGCAATAAAATTAAAATGGGATTACCAATTACTTTGGAAGGCCCTAATTACAGATTTACAGGCTCTGTTTCTGATTTAAAAATTATAGATGCTCTTGATGACGAGACAATAAATAAAGAGATGAATACAACAGACGATGTTCAGTAAAACAATTAAGAATAGTTTAAATTATTTATACGAAAATAGCTTATTTTTACAAAATATCGATAAATTCATTTTATCGTTTATTTTGTTGACATTTATTTCTTCAACGTTTATGAATTCCGATTCCATAGGCTTTTTCGCTTTAATTATAATGTTTCTAACTATTGTTAAAATTTTTACTAAAGGGTGCAAACTTAAACTTAATAAAGCAGAGTTGTGGCTGGTTTTATATTTTATGTTTGTTGTAATAAGTTTATGCGGTTCAACTCTTTTTGCTCAAAGCTTAAAAGGTTTTTTTAAAACATTTTTATATTTAAGTTACTATTTTTCTTGCGCATTTTATTTAAAAGATAATAAGGGTAAAATTCCAATATTACTGGTGATGATAGCACTATGTACTTCGATAGAAGGTTTAATTGGATGTTTCCAAAGTACATTACACCTTGACGCTATTTCAACTTGGCAAGATACCTCAAGATTAAATCCTGAGGACGTTTTATCACGTGTTTACGGAACATTAAAACCATTAAACCCAAATCTTTACGGTGGATATTTAATTTGCGGCTTACCTGCAATATTAGGAAGTATTTTTTATTTTCTAAATAAAAAACATTTTAAATGTACAATATTATGCACAATAGCATCATTTCTAACCATATATGCAATACTTCAAACCGGCTGCAGGGGCGCATATCTTGCAATGTTGTTAATATTTTTATGTGTTTTTATTATATCTGCGAAATTCTTCTGGAAAAATTATAAAAAAATATATTTTTCTATAATTGGGACAGCAGTAGGATTTTTTGTTGCTGCAATGACATTTGTTGGAGCACTGCGACATCGGTTTTTATCTATATTTGCTATGCGGGCAGATTCTTCTAATTCCTTCAGATTCAATGTTTACCATTCATCATTGCAAATGTTTAAAGATAATTGGCTTTTAGGAATTGGCGTTGGCAATAAAAATTTCAGAGAAATTTACGGCTTATATATGAAAACGGGATTTGATGCATTGAGCGCTTATAACATTTATCTTGAAACAGCTGTTGAAAGCGGTATCTTTGCATTAATAACATTTTTAGGATTTTTATTTACGCTTTCGTATTATGCTGTTAAATACATTTTAAATAGCGATAAAACTGAGAACATCATATTTATAGCTGTTTCAATTATAGCGATTTGGGGAGTAATGTTTCACGGTCTTGTTGATACAATATATTTTAGACCGCAGTTACAATTTATCTTCTGGACGTATGTTGGGATAATTTCGACTTTAATACTTTCTGATAATAGCTTAGAACATTAGTTTAAACTAATATAAAACAGGTAATTAAGACAATAAATTTTTATACATTTCGGTAATTATTTTTACCTGTGCGTTGCGTACAATTCTTATAGACAGACAAATAGTGGAGTAAATTGTTATGTTTATTGGAAATTATAACGATTGCAGTACATACAATCGTTTGGAAATGAAAAATGTTGATCAAAACATTCTACCTTGGCTCGAAGATATCATCGACGAAAACAACGGCAGAATTGAACGTAAAGAATGGAAAAGTAAGTATAACAGCTATGTCGTTTATGACTATGAACCCTTCTGCACGGAAGGATTCGAAATAAATCTGGTAATATCGTCAAAAGAGGTGTCTTATTTAAATTTTATAAAATATCTGTATGATGAAAAGATAAGCACAATAGAATATTTAAACAATTGTATAACTATATAAAATAGAAACGGGAAAATCAAAAAATTTTCCCGTTTCTTTATTAAATTTTTAACGTATTTTTAACTGTAATTTTATGTTTACTCTTCTACAGGAGTATCTCCAGCTTCTTGTTTCATTTGGCTGAAACATTCTTTACAGAAAACTTCTCTACCCGGAACAGGCTTAAATGGAACTTGTGTTTGAGCTCCGCATTTTGAACATACTGTTTCATACATTCTTCTGTCACGTCTGTGATTTTTTCTTCTCGTTTTACGGCATTCCGGACATCTTTTTGGCTTGTTTACAAGTCCTTTTTCTGCATAAAACTCTTGTTCTCCGGCAGTGAAAACAAATTCTTTTTGACAGTCCTCACACACCAACTTTTCATCTTCGTACATTGCTTTTCTCCTGATTTTGTACTGTTAACAACCTATTCGGTTAACTTTTATTGTACACTTTTTTTCAATTATTGCAAGAGTTTTGCAAATTTACGATATTTTTATATTAACTTTTGTTAACATTTTTAATAATAAAGCAATTTTATAGGACAAAAAGTTTTTATATTAATGTAGGTTAAAAAGGTAGGTAAATTATGGTTAATATTATGCCAGTATTAAACAACGGCTGGAATTATGCCAGAAGAATCGTAAGAGTCACTCCTGATTTAATTTTAGGTATGAGCGGTGGAGGTGAAGCAACAACAGAGGCTTTATCTAAAGCAATGCTTAAAGGATACCGTGAAGGAGGCTTATTCAATGCTGCCAGAAGCGGTTGGACAACCTTGGAAAATGCTGTTCCTAACAATGTAAGTATTGGCAGACGTATATATAATGGTACAGTAAATGGTTTCAAATCAATTGGAGAAGGCTTCAAAAATTTCGGTGCAAATTACCATACGGGAGAAATGGAAGGTATACTTAATTTTGCAAAAAAAGAAGGATTAACAGTTGCTGAAGCCACAGAAAAAATTGCCGGTAAAAATAAATTTTGGGCAGGATTAAAAGGTGGTTTAAAAGGCTTTTCTAAAGCAATGCCATTTGTAGGAACAGCATTATTTGCATTATTCGAACTTCCTAATATTTTTACTGCAATAAAAGAAAAAGGTTTATGGCAAGGGGTAAAAGAAACCGGTAAATCTGTTGCAAAACTTGGTGGAGCAGCAAGTGGTTCAGCAGTAGGAGCTGCAATAGGTACAGCTATTTGCCCTGGCATAGGTACAGCAATCGGAGGGTTAATCGGATGGTTTGTAGGTGAAAAAGCCGCAACTGCCGTTGTAGGTAAATCATATACTGAAGAAAAAGAAGAGCAACAAGAACAACTTGCACAGGCTCAAGAAGCAATTGCACAACAGCAGCAGCAACAAGTGCAAGCTTATCAACAAACAGCACAAGCTTACTCTAATCCATTCGCATATGGATTACGTGATAACAAATATGCAAATGATATTATGGCTCAACAGTATTTAAGCCAACTAGGATGATAAGTACAGACAACAAAGCCCTGAAGTCGTAACTTCAGGGCTTTGTTTTTAATAATTTTATACTCCGCAAACGTTAAAATCTCTTTCGGAAATGGAAGCACTGCACTCTAATAGTTGAGTTAACAATTTGTTAATCAATTTTTCAACCGCTTTTACTTCACCTTTCAATTCATTGAATTCGTTTTCTCTAGATGCTCTCAATGCATCTTCATAAATTTTGTCTTGATACATAAATTATACTCCTCTTATTCTGTATTACCTTTGACAAATTCTTTATCGGTTCACTTTTACAAAAACTTTAATTTCTTAAATATTTTGTTACAAAATTTCATCTTTTGTAGAGCTTTGAAAAATTTTACTGTAAAATGTGTACATGTTGTCAGAGGGGACACTGGAATGATAAAGGATTTTGAATTAACAAGTTATGATTTCTATTCTAATAGACGAGATATGGAAATTATCTCGATAATAGTAGATTCTTTAAAAAAGATTCTTGAAGAAGATAAAAAGGAAGAGCAGCCTTTATTTTTGCGAATTTCAGACTCTTTGATTATGAACATTGCCAGAAAAGTCGTTCAAGAGAAGAAAAAAACATTCCTAATCGGAATTACAGGTGAGAGTGCATCCGGCAAAACCGTTTTCGTCGACAATACAATTAAAGCCTGTATCAAAGATAAAACTGAAGGCATATATACAGTAATCCGTTGTGATGATTATTACAAAGACACCTCAAAAGAACTCAAAGAAGCAGGAAGCTATGAAGAACTCTTTAAAACAGGATTCAGTTTTGACACTCCGGACGCTATAGATTTAAACCTTATGAAAAATCATCTGGTATCTTTAAAAGAAGGATTAACAGTACGTTCACCAAAATACAATTTTGTAACATGCGAATCAACGCCAGACGGTGAAGAGAAAAAGCCGGCAAAAGTTATTTTAACTGAAGGTTTGTACGTTCTTAACGAAGGTGTGAGAGATATTATGGATGTTAAGGTTTATGTATTCACACCGCTTGAAGTAATAAAAGAACGCTGGTATAAGAGAGCCAAAGAACGTGGAAAAGAAGGAACTGCAGCGGATATGCAATTTGCAGACGTAAACCGTACAGCTCAACAATATATCCGACCGACTTACGAAATATCAGATGCCGTAATTAACGGACTCGTAAGCCAAGAATACATACAGGATATTACAGATAGAATCTTTAAAACCTTGAGAGATATTGAATATTAAATACAAAAAAAAATGCGGGTTATATAATTAATTGTTGGGGTAGAAACCCCAACTTACAATTATCATTTACCCCCCCTATGGTGCTAGACGCGACACTTCCCCCTGAAAGAGGACAGGTCGGCATGGTAATGCCAATCTGCAAAATAAAGGAATGCTCTTTTTGTTTTAACAAAAAGAGCATTCCTTTATTTCAATTTATTTACGCTAATTTTTTTGGCCATATCAAGCATTTCACCAAAAGTTTCAAATTCGCCGCCCGTGCCTGCTTTAACTTGTTCGTTTAAAAAAGCTTCCGGCGCTTTGACATCAAACGCAACATCATAACCTTTCCCCTTAACACGGGATAAAGATAAATTCGCACTTCCGTTCTCTACATTATATTTAACATTAGGCAAAATTGCACTAGCTGCAGGATCTGCGGCTGCTCCCTTTAACACTGCAGCATCAGTATTAATTGCAGTATTCGCATACGGGATATCCACAACAAATTTTGTTTTAACACCTCCGGCGTTTCCTGCAAGAACCCCCTTACCTTCGGCAATAACTTCACCATTAGCATTTTTTGTTATACCACTATATTTTAAGATTCCGCTTTTTTCGCCCAATTTATTCACTACCACATCAGTAATACTCTTATTTCCTTTTTCATAAGCTTGTGGGAAGAATCTTTTAGCTTGCTTCAATGCTTCCATAAAAGGATTTGCAGCCATTATTGCTCCGAGTTTTTCCTTTAGAGACATTTGTTCAATAGCCTGTTCTGAAAGTTTAACAAATTCATCTGCCATCTCAGGGGTAGTTTCAAGATGCAATTTTGCACTACCTGTTGCACCTTTTTGCGCAAGAACTTCCGCTTCTTTTGCAAATTTTTCTCAACTGAGCTACGTTTTCAGCTCCAAGTGTTCTAACCGTTCTCAATAAAAGTTCTGATACCATAAATTAATTTTCCTTTCTACATATAAATTTTTACCTACAATTTATTAAAGTATAGAAAAAAAATTTAATTGCTATTTTCCCTCATATCATATCATATCATATAGCAGATTATACAAGGGTTTGAGGACTTGTAAAAACGTGTTTACAAAAGTTAATAAATAAAGCAGAGCACCGAATTTTCGGCGCCCTGCCACCTTACTCTAACTTTGAAGGTTAAAATGCTCGACGGCATGTCGGACACGGATCCATTTGAATTACATGACAATTCGGACAAGTGTCATAAATAATTGGCATCGGCTCTGAACATCCCTGACCTTGAATTACAATAGGTGCGGCGTAACCTGATGGTGTGCCATAATCAATTTTTACTCCGTTTAATTTTTCACATTTTGTCAATCTTGGTGTTTCACAACCACAGCCGTCTCCGCCAAAACCACGACCA
>FLNU01000594.1_pt1 | contig 11714 bp, 6 predicted proteins | sample 1140361 | NCBI WGS metagenome assembly FLNU01 (sample SAMEA3878206, study PRJEB12797) | bioreactor metagenome | biome: Moose rumen | place: Sweden | collected 2011-10 | reverse complement strand
ACTTCATAATAGTTCTTTTATAATTAGTTAATAATAAGTTTCGTTTAATAGCACAACAAAAAAAACGTGGACAATTACTTTCGTCTACGTTTCTGAGGTATCTCCCAAACACCTTGCAACCATAATCGAGTAAAAGCCCACGCCATCCAGCGTGAGCATCCATACTTTTACTCTTGGTTGCTTCTTTATTTTTGGGAGAATTTCAGAAACAAGATGTAAGTGGACGCTTTTTTTGCTATATGTATTTATGTCACTATGTTACATAGGCAGTATGGGTGTTGTGTGAAAAAAATGATGAAATATTGCTTCCTCAACGCAAAGATAGATATAGAATTATTCTGAAATAAACGCAAGAAGAATGGGTGAATTCGTGCAATTCGTGGTCATAAAAGCAAGTAGTGGATTCCGCGTGTTGCGGAATCCACTACAGAAACATGATTGTGCGGAACGATTATTCAGTATCCTTTTCCATGCTGGCCTTGAGGTCGGCCAGTGCGTCGATGTCGCCGAGTGTGGTGCTGGCAGCCTTGTTCTGGAACTGCGGCTCTGCCTCTTTGGGCTGGCGGGCAGCCTTCTTGGCTGCGGCAGCGGCTTTCTTGGCCTCGCGTGCCTCGGCACGTGCCACATCTTCGAAGATGCGGCTGTGGCTCAGGATGATGCGCTTGGCGTCCTTGTTGAATTCAATCACCTTGAATTCGAGGGTTTCGCCCAGTTGTGCCTGGCTTCCGTCTTCCTTCACGAGGTGCTTGGGGGTGGCAAAGCCTTCAACGCCGTGCTCGAGTTGGATGACTGCGCCCTTGTCGAGGACTTCGATGATTTTTCCTTCGTGCACGCTGTCCTGCGTGAAGATGGTCTCAAAGTTGTTCCATGGGTTGTCTTCCAACTGCTTGTGACCCAGGCTGAGGCGACGGTTCTCCTTGTCGATGTCGAGAACCATGACTTCGATGGGCTCGCCAATCTTTGTGAACTCGGATGGGTGCTTGATTTTCTTGGTCCAACTCAGGTCGCTGATGTGAATCAGGCCGTCCACGCCTTCTTCGATTTCAACAAACACGCCGAAGTTGGTGAAGTTGCGCACCTTGGCTGTGTGCTGGCTGCCAACGGGGTATTTCGTCTCGATATTCTCCCATGGGTCGTCCTTCAGTTGCTTGATGCCGAGGCTCATCTTGCGCTCGTCGCGGTCGAGGGTCAGGATGACTGCGTCGACTTCGTCGCCGACTTTCAGGAAGTCCTGTGCACTGTGCAGATGGGCACTCCAACTCATTTCGCTCACGTGGATGAGGCCTTCGACGCCCGGTGCAATCTCGATGAAGGCACCGTAGTCGGCCATGACGACCACTTTGCCGTGAACCTTGTCGCCCACCTTCAGGTCTTGGTCGAGGGCATCCCATGGGTGCGGAGTGAGTTGCTTCAGACCCAGGGCGATACGCTTCTTCTCGTCGTCGAAGTCGAGGATGACGACGTTCAGTTTCTGGTCAAGTTGTACGACTTCCTTCGGGTCGCTCACGCGGCCCCAACTCAGGTCGGTGATGTGGATGAGACCGTCTACGCCGCCCAAGTCGATGAATACACCGTAACTGGTGATGTTCTTGACGGTTCCTTCCAGAATCTGGCCCTTCTCCAGTCGGCCGATGATTTCCTTCTTCTGAGCCTCAAGTTCGGCCTCGATGAGGGCTTTGTGGCTCACAACAACGTTGCGGAAGTCCTGGTTGATTTTCACAATCTTGAATTCCATTGTCTTGCCGACAAATGTATCGTAGTCGCGGATTGGTTTCACATCGATCTGACTGCCTGGCAGGAATGCCTCTGTGCCAAACACGTCGACAATCATACCGCCCTTCGTACGGCACTTCACGAAACCCTTCACGATTTCGTTGTTGTCGAGGGCTGCGTTCACGCGCTCCCACGAACGGGCGGCACGTGCTTTCTTGTGGGACAACACGAGTTGGCCCTTCTTGTCTTCCTGGTTCTCGACGTACACTTCGACGGTGTCGCCTACGGCCAGTTCGGGATTGTAGCGGAATTCGCTACGGGGAATGATGCCGTCGCTCTTGTAGCCGATGTTCACGACTACCTCGCGGTCGTTCATGCTGCTGACAACACCGTCTACGACGTCGGCATTGCCCACTTTGTTCAGCGTGGCTTCGTAGGCCTTCGCTGCACTTTCCTTTTCGCTGGCTGAGTAACCTTCGTTCTCAAACGACTCCCAGTCGAAATTCTCCAGCGGTTGAATGTTTTTTGTTTCCATAAATAATTAATAACTTGTTTTGCTTAATAATGTTAGACATTATGTTGATTAAAACTTTGTCCCTGCAGCACCTTTATGGAGATGATGCCACAAAAACCTTGCAAAGTTACGAAAATTTCTGTGAATCAAGAAACAAACTGCCTGTTTTCTTTGCTTCGTCTCTTAATTCATTCTCCACAAGGCAAAATCAACGGATATCGGTACGGGATGCCTGTATATATATTAAAAGAATCGCGCGTGCGCGCGTGCGTATAATAAATAATGCCGCCCCGTTCCATGTGATGGCAGCACAGGCTGATGAAAACCAATCTCACTGTGCTCTCGTTGCCACTTCACTGCAGTAAAAATCCAACGCAACTTAACCTGCGTGGAATTTCCAAGTACATGGACGTGGATTTCCCAGTACATGGACGTAAATTTTCAAGTATATGGCCGTAAATTTCCAAGTACTTGGAAGAAAATTTCCAAGTACTTGAAAAAATATTTCCAAGTACTTGAAAAAATATTTCCAAGTACTTGAAAAAAAACGTCCAAGTACTTGGAAATTTACGTCCATGTACTTGGAAATTTGATGGAAGTTAACATCTGTTTGATTTTCAGTGCGTTACAGTGCGGATTTGTCTGTAGCAAAATTCCAGCGGATTTTTGCTTTTTTTCATATTTGTGTCTGGAATGCTTGGGTGGGAGGTGTGGTTTTCCGCTCGCCTGTATTCACCGTGATGTCCGTACGTCTTGTCTGTTCCGCTTGGCTGTCAGGGCAGGAGGAGGGTGCCGCCTTGCATGAGGTCGTGGTGGCGGAACTGGCGGGTGGGCAGGGGTTGGCCGTTGAACTGTGGAGCGGCGAGGGTGGTGTCGCGGCGGATGATGAGTGTGTGCCCGTTTTCGAGGTGGAGGGTGGCCCGGGGATGGAGTGGGCTGGACAGTTCGTACTGCGTGGTGGATGGGCACAGGGGATAGAGGCCGAGCGAGGAGAATACGTACCAGGCCGACATCTGGCCTGCATCGTCGTTGCCCGAGAGTCCGCCGGGTTCGTCGCGGTACTCGGTGTCGAGGATGTGGCGGACGGTCTGGCTGGTCTGGGTGTAGAGGCCGATGGTGTTGTAGAGGTAGGGTATCTGGTGGCAGGGTTCGTTGCCGTGCCAGTAGTGCTGCTCGGTGAAGAGGGAGTCGAGGTGCTGCCGGAAGACGTCGGGTCCGCCGAGATGACGGACGAGGCCCTGTGGGTCGTGGGGCACGTAGAAGGTGTAGTGGCAGGGTGCTCCCTCGGTGATGAAGGAGGTGAAGGTGTGGGCGTTGTCGTCGCTGAGGAACTGACCGTCGGCTTGTCGGCCCTGGGCATAGCCAGTGCGTGGGTCGATGACGTTGCGCCAGTTCCGGGCCCGTTGCGTCAGTCGGCTGGCATCGCGACGGTGGCCCAGGAGGGTGGCCAGTCGGGACAGGCAATAGTCGTCGAAGGCATATTCCAGGGTTCGGGAGACTTGCTCGCGAGGGTGGTAGGCGTAGGGCACGCTGTCTTCGAGCGGGATGTAGCCGTAGCGCCGGTAGGAACGCAGGGCGCGCCGGCCCTTGCCCTCGATGTAGTCTGCCTGCCGTCGGGGTGTGCGGAAGGCGTTGCGGCGCATGGCTCGGTAGGCACGGCCGATGTCGAAGCCCTCAATGCCTTTCAGATAGGCATCGCAGAGGGTGGCCGTGGCGTGGTCGCCTATCATGGCAGCCGTGTAACTGTTCCAGCAGGGGAAGATGGGGAGCCATCCGTGGCCCTCTCGGGCCATGTCGACGAGCGACTGCATCATGTCGGCGGTCTTGGTGGGCTCCAGGATGGTGAGCAGGGGATGGAGGGCGCGGTAGGTGTCCCACAGGCTGTAGTCGCCATAGTGGTTGTGGCCCGTGCGCACTCGGACGATGCGGCAAGGCCGGGTGTGGCTGCCGCCAAAGGAGGGATAACGCCCGTCCACGTCGTTCATCAGGCGCGGCAGGAAGGAGGCATGGTAGAGGGAGGTGTAGAACTTGCGCAGTTGGGTGGTGTCGTCGGCTTCCACCTCCACCCGACCGAGGTGGCGGTTCCACAGGTCGCGCAACTGGTGGCTGACACGGTCGAAATTCCAGTCCGCTATTTCGGACTGCAGGTTGCGTCGGGCTCCGTCCTGGTCACAGAACGAGGCGGCTGCGCGCACGAGCAGGGTGTCGCCCGCCTCGACCTGGCAGGCCAGGACGAGCCGTTGCTGAGCGGCATGGACCACGGTGGCAGCCGGGCCGCTTGCCAGCCACTCGGCATAGAAGTGCCCACTGAAGCCGGCAGGCAGTCCCTTGCCTTGGTAGATGCGATGGACAGGATTGGTGGCCGTGATACAGTGCTGCTCAGGCATGCAGCCCACGCTGCCCTCCTCGCGGTCGCTGTTGCTTTCGACCAGGAGGTAGGCCGTGCCTGCACGGTGGAAAGTGAACCGGAAGATGCCGCTGCGCTCCGTGCCGGTCATCTCGGCAGTCAGGTGCTCCTGCGGCAAACGGAGACGGTAGTAGTAGGGGGTGGTGAGTTCGTCCTCGTGGCTGAAGGGAACGGCCCGTTCGACAGGCGTGAGGCGCAGCGAGTCCATCATCACGGCGATGGTGAACGAGCCGTAGTCCTGCGTGCATCCCCCCACAATCCAGTGAGAGCAGCGGAACCCTTGCCACAGGCCGTCGTTGTAGTAGTAAGGCGCCACACATTTTTGCTCGGTCGGTCGCGTCTGCGGCGTCCAGAAGTTCATGCCGTTGGGCACGAGGACGGCGGGCAGGGTCTGTCCCAGCACCTCCGTGTTCCTGCCGAACTTGCTGGCCGAGGGCACCGTGCTGGGTGCCGTGCCGACGAGTGGGTTGACCAGGTCGGCCCAGCGGTCTTGTGCCTGCATCGTGGCAGTGCATGACAGGGTGCAGAGAAGGAGAAACCAGTGTCGCACGAGTCAGTGGGGAATTTGAACAGTTTGGAAGGCGGCAAAGAGGCGCGGCCATGCCTCGGCCAGTGCCTGCATGGACGGAAAGAGCAGATGGGCACCTGCGTCGAGCAGGGCCGAGTCGGGCAGCGGTCCCGTGTTGACGCCGATGGTGAACACACTGGCTGCCACGGCAGCCTGCACGCCCAGCGGCGCGTTCTCGACGACGATGGCTTCCTGCGGCCTGCTGCCTGATTTCCTGAGCCCCATGAGGTACGGCTCGGGATTGGGCTTGCCGAATTTCACGTCGAACGCCGTCACGATGAGTTCTGCCTGGAAAATGTCAGGAAAGTTGGACTGAAGCCGACTGAGCAGCGACTTCTGTCCCGAGCCGGTGACGACCATCGGCACCACGCCCGAAGCCTTCACGCCTTGCAACAGTTGCAGTGCCCCGTCCATGGGGGCAGTCGGCTGGCACGAGTTGAAAAGTTGGCTCTTGAAGGCGTAAATCTCCCGCACTTCCTGCTCGGTAGCCACCCTGCCGCGCTGACGCTGCATGACGATGTTGATGGTGCTGGCTCCCGTCCGCCCTTCATGCAGGAAAGCCTCTTCGTAGGGCAGGTCGAGGCCAAAGTGGGCCATGGCCGCATGCCAACTGCGGGCATGATTCTTCATGGAATCAAACAACACACCGTCCATGTCGAACATGGCGGTGTGTAGTTTGATAGCATCATAGCCGTTGGCTGCGAGGTAATTGCGTATGGCTGTACTGAACATTACTTCAGACGCTCTTGGATTGCCTTGCTCTCTGCCTCGTAGCCTGGCTTGTTCAGCAGGGCAAACATGTTCTTCTTGTAGGCTTCCACGCCTGGCTGGTTGAAGGGGTTGACCTGCAGGATGAGTCCGCTCACGCCACAACCCTTCTCAAAGAAGTAGATGAGTTGTCCCAAGTTGTATTCATCCAACTTCTCGATGGAGATGCGCACGTTGGGCACACCGCCGTCCACATGGGCCAACTGAGTGCCCAGTTCGGCCATCTTGTTCACTTCGTCGATGCGCTTGCCTGCCAGGAAGTTCAGGCCGTCCAGGTTCTCCTCGTCGCCCGGCACTTCCAGCCGGCTGTTGGGCTGTCCGACCGAGATGACGGTCTCAAAGATGGTGCGTTCACCATCCTGAATCCACTGACCCATGGAGTGGAGGTCGGTGGAGAAGTCGACGGCTGCCGGGAAGATGCCCTTGCCATCCTTGCCCTCACTCTCTCCGTAGAGTTGCTTCCACCACTCGTTCACGAAGTGCAGTTTAGGCTGGTAGTTCACCATGATTTCAATCTTCTTGCCGGCACTGTAGAGGGCGTTGCGCACGGCGGCATACTGGGCACAGAGGTTCTTGGCAAACGGTACGTCGATGGCGGTCTCGCGCTCCATGTCCTGTGCTCCGCGCACGATGGCATCGATGTCATAGCCGGCGCAGGCGATGGGCAGCAGTCCTACAGGCGTCAGGACAGAAAATCGACCGCCCACGTTGTCGGGAATGACGAAGGTTGTGTAGCCTTCCTTGTCAGCAGTCTGGCGGGCGGCACCCTTCTTGTCATCGGTCACGGCCACGATGCACTTGCGGGCCACTTCCTTGCCACGCTCCTCTTCACACAACTGCTTCAGCAGGCGGAACGTGATGGCTGTCTCGGTGGTCGTACCAGACTTGGAGATGTTGATGACTCCGAACCGCTTGCCGTGCAGGTAGTCAATTAGTTCGGACAGATAGTCCTCGCCGATGTTGTTGCCTGCGAAAAGGATGCGGGGACTCTCGCTTGGCTTCAGCCAACCGAAGGAGTCGCCCAATGCCTCGAGCACGGCACGGGCACCAAGGTAACTTCCACCGATGCCGGCCACGACAATGGCGTCGCAGTTCTCGCGCAGCGTCTGAGCGCAGGCTTTGATGTCATCGAGGAAAGCGGCAGTGGTCTCTGTCGGCAAATGAAGCCAACCCAGGAAGTCGTTGCCGGGGCAGTTACCTGTCTCGAGTGCCTCCATTGCAGCATGCACTGCTGCTTCATAACTTTCAACTGTTCCTGCTGGCAGGAAGCAGTTGGCTTTTGTGATGTCAAGTTTCATAATTAATCGCTTATTATAATTGGAAATTTTCTTCTAATTGTATGAGCCTACTTATTTTTGTCAGGATACTTCTGTAATGAATTATATCATCGTATGTGAGTTTGTTGTTTCTTTTCTTCCGATCCTTAAGCCATTGGAAAGCAGGTTGGAAACCACCTTCCAGATAAGACCATATATCAGCATCTACGGCGTCAAAGTATTGTCTGTCGTTGATATATATCCGTCCAGATGAACCATCTTTCCCTGGTTGGAAAAAAAACGTGTCAATGGTGTCTGAACCCGCAACAGGAAATAAGAACGCCGTTGGCACCATGTCGGAAGACAGAATGGAACGTCGATTTTGTCCGTAATGGGCTATTTCATGGTACTGTGAAGCATCTGTCGGATAGGGTACACGAGGAAAGTCTTCCTTGAGCAACTCATTGTATGTATGAAGATAGGATGGAAGGGATAAGCAACCGTATGTGTAGTTGAATAATTCCTCTGGATTGACATCTTCTTTCAAAATTGAAGATATACGATAAAGGATGTCTTTGTTGAAGTTCGGAACATTCCTGACAGTACCGCCTGATACAACTTTACGATAAAGAGGAAAGACGTATGAGCGCTCTTTGGATTTGTTCGAAATTCGGCTGTCGTCAACAATGTGTGTGGCAATGACGGCATGATGCCAGTTGGCAGATTTGATTTGACGACATGTGATAAGTGCAACGTTGTCGCCTTCAATCAGCGTCTTCATGACTGCATGTCTTGGCCATGCTATAATGCCGTTAGTCTTTCCTGTATAGTATGTATAGCGTGTGTCGAAGGGGCGATAGTCAATGGGCTGTATTTTCGATTCATTGAACTTAAGTCCTATATCATCCTTCGCTCTTTTTACACTCCAGTCGCGTGAGTCGTTGATGTGGTATTTTTGTTGAAATTCGGACTCCTTCAGTACTATCAGTTCATTGATATGCCGTTTCAGTTCTTCTTTCGAATCGCAGATGAGGAAAGAGTCCTTAGTGGTAACGATACCTACAGAACTGTCCTTGAAAAGTTCTTTGACAGAAAAACCTTTGCAATATTGTTCCTTTAATTTCTCGGTATAAGCCGATGGAACGAAGTTATAGTCGTTACCTTTGGGCTCAATGATGGTGAAGGAAATGTCATCAATTGAATGAGAGTATAGGAACATATATTTCTCCCGGCGTTTTCCGTACGTGTCACCATAATAATACACTGTACCCAAGTCATCCGCACCTTTTAGACCCGTTTTCACGAAGATGTTGATACATACTCCTTGCTGAATATTAAAAACGTTTTGATCGTCCTTCTGTGTGTTTGTGGCTTCTCCTGTTTTTTTGTTGCCGTGTAAGTCAATTACATATATTTTATCGAATGTGCGAAGCAAATGCCATCGCATTCCCCTGAAGGTCGGTCCATCAAGATAACTGTGAGGATTGATGTATGCCAACACTCCTTGGCCAATACCATCTTTCTCAATGAAATACTGTCCGAGGCGAATGAATTTTACATAGTCTGCGTTCAGCCATTTCGGGTTGGCTTCCTTGAGGCGTTCATTACTATCAGGCTCATATTTGTAAGGTAAAATCAAATTCTTTATCCACGGCCCGTTGTTCAGGCTGTTGCCTTTATAAGGCGGATTACCGAGCAAAATCATCAAGGGAGTATCCTTCTTGATGTGCTTTGCAGCCCGAGACTCCCTCGAAAGCCAGAAGTTATAGAAGCGATCTTTTTCGTAATCAGGGTCTTGCAGAGAATCCGTCAGGTAGATATTGAATCTTTCATCTTCTTTTTGCTTGAACCCCGTCTTGGCCAGAATCAGATTCAGTTTCGTATGAGCAATGGTATAGGCTGCCATCAAAATTTCAAAGCCGTTCAGACGAGGTATCAGGCAGTTTGATACAAAACTCTGCCAACTGCCTTCGTTTTTCTGAAAGAAATATTGATCGTAGATGTAATTGATGATTTCTGCAAGAAAGGTCCCTGTACCAGTGGCAGGGTCCAGTATTTGAATCCGTTGCAGATGCTTTCCCTTGAAATTGACGAGTTGGTTGTGTGCAAGACCGTCGCTGATGCAAAAATCCTTGATGAGAATTTGGTTTACCGACTTTACCATAAAACTGACGACTGCCGGTGGTGTGTACCACACAGACATGTCATCCTTTTCCTTGGGATTGTAGACATTCAGAAAGTCTTCATAGAAATGCACAAGTGGGTCACGGTCCTGACGCATGTACGAATCCATGATTTGCTTTACGTCGGTAGCCTTGAACATTGCTACCATGTCATTGACTATCCATACAACATTTTTGTCGAGGTATACACCTGCCAAGTCATTAAAGACTCCTTTCAGGAAGGGATTGGATTGTGGAATGACATACGGCACTTTATAGCGTGAGAAATCGTATGGTTCCTCATCGTATAGTCGAGCGGCAAATAGTCCGTAAACAATGGTTTGTGCATAGATGCTGGCAAACGAGTTGATGTTCAGTGTGCTGATGAGCGACTGTCTGATGGCTTCGAATTGGTTAAATAGCAGGCTGTTGTTCTTGTCTAACTCCGAATCATTCAAGTACAGTTCGACGGCTTGTGCCAGCATGATGGCTTTCTGAGCCATTAGTTGAGCCAATCTTGAAGCGGAGTGAATGGTCTGAAGTTTACTATCGATGGCTTCAAACAGCAACGATTTGAATTTTTCGACTGCCTCAGGATTTGGTGCGATACAATTTCCATCCAGTGTGCCAATACTGACAGAATCAACCAACTGGCCATTTTGATAAAAATAGAAGTCAAGGTAGTTGGTAAAGATAACGCTTGTGAGATTATCTTTGTAGCGATCGAATTGGTCTTTATTGACGGTCTTTCCTTCCAAATCGTTATGTCCGATGTCCTTTGTTTCTATGAATGCAACGGGTAAACCGCTATCCGAGCAAATCATCAAATCGGGAGCACCAAATTTTTGACGTTTGGGCTCATTTTGGATAAAGCATCTTGGTAGAGCACTCTCAACCCATGCCATTAAGTAGGGACGGTAAGAGTGTTCTGTAGCGGTTCCAAGTTGGAAGGTTTTTTCTATTTTATCAATATAGTCTTTATATGCCCTGTCAGCCATATTCTTCATTTGTTTCAAAAGAGTTTATCTATCTGAGGCTGTCGCTCAGAATCTTGATTTCCACAGAGGGGGCAATGCGTTCGTACAGGATGTTGTACACGGCGTCGAGGATGGGCATGTTGACGCGGTAGTGGCGGTTGATTTCCTTCATGCACTTCGTACCGTAGTAGCCTTCGGCAATCATTTCCATTTCCAGTTGGGCAGTCTTGACGGAGTAGCCTTGTCCTATCATGGTTCCGAAGACGCGATTTCGCGAGAAGTTGGAATACATGGTGACGAGCAGGTCGCCCAGGTAGACGGAGTCGGAAACGTGGCGGTCGGCACCGTCGAGGGCATGGAGGAACCGCTTCATCTCTTGCAGCGCGTTGGACACCAGCACGGCCTGGAAATTGTCGCCGAACTTCAGTCCATGGCAGATACCTGCGGCAATGGCGTAGACATTCTTCAGCACAGAACTGAATTCAATGCCTTCGATATCCGTGCTGACTGATGCCTTGACATATTTTCCAGCCAGGACGTTGGCCACGACTTGTGCGTTCTCGATGCTGGGGCAGCCTACCGTAAGGTAGCAGAGGCGGTCGAGGGCGACTTCCTCGGCATGCGACGGTCCGCCGATGCTGGCCACCTGGTTTTCCGGCACGTTGTAGGCCTGTTGGAAATAGTGGGAAACGGTGATGTTCTCGTCTGGTACGATGCCCTTGATGGCGGTCACGACAAGTTTCTCGCGCAGACTGGTGCGCAACTTCTTGAGGTGGCTCTTGATGTAGGGTGAAGGGGTGACGAATATCAGGGTGTCCGACGTTTTGACGATGTCGTTGATGTCGGAAGAGAACGTGATGCGGCTCGTGTCGAAATGCAGTCCGGTGAGGTAGGCCGGGTTGTGTCCCAACCGCTGGAACTCCTCGATGCGATCGTCGCGTCGGATGTACCAGTTGATATGTTCTTCGTGTGCGAGGACAATCTTGGCGATGGCTGTTGCCCAACTGCCGCCGCCCATGATGGCCACTCGTCCACAGGTCTTGAAAAGCATGCTTGTCTCTTGTTTTTACTGGATTTTGGCAATGATGGCGTTCAGTTCGTCTACCGATGGCTTCTGGATGTCCAGTTTGTATTTTTTCAGGATTTCTCCGATTTGCTGCTGGATTTTCTGTGCATTGCCGCCGGTCAGGTCGCTGACGAGATAGTATCCGGCTTTGTTGAGAACGGGCACGATGTCTTCCTTGAATCCCAGTTCGGCGAACTTCTGCACGGGGTCCTTCGGTTGCTTCTTCTCGGGTTTCATCTGTGGGAAGAAAAGTACTTCCTGGATGGTGGTCTTGCCGGTCATC
>FLNU01000684.1_pt1 | contig 11725 bp, 9 predicted proteins | sample 1140361 | NCBI WGS metagenome assembly FLNU01 (sample SAMEA3878206, study PRJEB12797) | bioreactor metagenome | biome: Moose rumen | place: Sweden | collected 2011-10 | reverse complement strand
CGGTCGGTGACCTTGAGCCGTTCGTAGAGCACCTCGCCCAACTGGCGTGTCGAGGCTATGTTGAACTCGGTGCCGGCCAACTCGTAGATACGTTGCTGTATGGCGTGCTGCTCGTCGGTCAGACGGGCAGCGTAGGCCGTAAGGGCATCGGTATCGATACGGACACCGCTGCACTCCATGTCGTAGAGCACATCCACCAGTGGCAGCTCGACAGTGCTGTAGAGCCCCTTGAGCGAGGCGTCGGCCAGACGTGCAGCCATCAAAGGATAGAGCTGCCACAGTGCCGAAGCCTGTTCCTGCGGTGTGTGCGGCTCGAAAGCAAGCATCTGCGAACAGACAAACTCAAGCGAATGGCGCATCTCGGCGTCGAGCAGATAGTGCACCAGCTGCACATCGAAGATGTTGCCCTTAGGGTACTCCGACGGGGCACCAAGTTCGACGAGATAGTATTTGAGGGCTTTGAGGTCGTAGCATATCTTGCATGTCGTGGGGTTGGCGACGACAGCCGTCAGCAGGGCTATGTCGACGTCGCCGATATTGGCGCTCCACACACTGTCGGCGTCAGCGGCCAGCACCACGAGGGGACCTGCGGTGACGATAGACACGTCGCGGTCGCCGAGCATCCTCAACACATCGTCGGTGAGCGGCAAGGCAGTGAAAGGAGCCGGAGCGGGCTCATCGACGGCTTCGGTACCGTCGTCTCTACCCTGCATGGCGAACATCGACAGCTGTCCACCAGGAGCATCCATGATGTCGGCAGGTGGGGTGCTGCCCCGACCGTTCCACTGCATAGCCTTGTCGGGCTGGGCAACAGAGAGGTCGGTGAATATGCGGCGTGCAAGCTGGCGGAACTCGAGCTCGTCGCACAACTGGCGCAGCCGGGCATAGTCCGGTTCTACATTCCGCAGGGCCTCTTCGTCGAAAGCGACAGGAGCATCGAGACGTATGGTGGCCAGTTTCTTCGAGAAGATGGCCTGCTCGGCGCCGTCGATCACCATCGTGCGAAGACGTTCGTTCTTTATTTCGTCGGCATGGGCTATCATCTGCTCGATGGAGCCGAACTGGGCGATGAGCTTCTTGGCGGTCTTCTCCCCCACCCCCGCTATTCCCGGTATGTTGTCGGACGCATCGCCCCAAAGGCCCAGCAAGTCGACAACCTGACGGCAGTCCTCCACCCCGAAACGCTCCTTCACCTCGTCGGGTCCCATGATGGTGTCGGGGTTGCCGCCGCGTCCATAGCGATAGATATGCACATGGTCGGTGACGAGCTGCGCAAAGTCTTTGTCGGGCGTAACCATCACCACCTCGTCGAAGCCGTCCAGCTCGGCGGCATGCGCGATGGTGCCTATGACGTCGTCGGCCTCAAAGCCCTCGCACGTCAGGATAGGTATGCGGAACGCCTCGATGATAGAACGTATCCACGGCAGACCTTGCTGAATCTCTTCGGGCATAGCGTCGCGACCAGCCTTATAGTCGGCGTACATCTCGTGGCGGAAAGTGGGCTTCTGCATGTCGAAGGCCACGGCGATATGCGTCGGCCTCGTGGAACGCAGCAGGTCATAGAGACTCATGGTGAAGCCCAGTATGGCCGATGTGTTGAGTCCGTGCGAGTTGATGCGCGGGTTACGGTTGAGGGCATAGTAGCCACGATATACGGCGGCCATGCCGTCGATGAGAATCAGTTTTTTCATTTCAGCGGGTCGGCAGTGAGTTCGGCATATTCGCGACGTTTGCGGAGAATGTTGCAGGCAAGATAGACCGCCGAGCGGAACGACTGTTCCGAAGCACAGTCGTGTCCGGCGATGTCGTAACCCGTGCCGTGGGCAGGCGATGTGCGGACATACGGCAGGCCGGCGGTGTAGTTGACACCTTCGGTGAACGACATAAGCTTGAACGGGATAAGCCCCTGGTCGTGGTAGAGGGCAAGCACACCGTCGAACTTGTTGAACTCCGAGCTGCCGAAGAAGCCGTCGGACGGGAAGGGGCCATAGGCCAGTATGCCTCTAGCCTGGGCCTCGTCGATAACGGGACGTATGACACGCTGGTCGAAGTCGCCTATGACGCCGTTGTCGCCCGCGTGCGGGTCGAGAGCCAGGACGGCAATCTTGGGCGTCGTTATTCCGAAATCCTGTTTAAGGCTCTGGTTGAGCAGTGTAAGCTTCTCGGTCAGTAGGTCGTGTGTCAGTGCGGCGGGCACATCCTTGAGAGCCAAATGGTTCGTGACAATACCGATACGGATGCGGTCGCACACCATAAGCATCAGGCTCGACGAGCCGAACTGGTGCGAGAGATATTCGGTGTGGCCGGGGAAGTCAAAGTCGGGTGCCTGTATGTTGCGTTTGTTGATGGGTGCCGTAACCAGAACGTCGACCTTGCCGTCTTTGAGGTCGGCACAGGCCCTGCCCAGACTCTCGCGGCTGAGGGCGCCGGCAATCTCGGTGCTCTTGCCCAGGTCGATTTTAATCTCGTCCTGGGTGAGGTTGATGATGTTGTACCTGCCCGGCAGGGCGTCGGCAGCGTCGCGGATAGTGTTGAACTGGAACTCCTGCTGCACCGAGGTGAGGAGTTTCTTGTGGTACGAGGCCACCTTCGACGAGCCATAAAGCACCGGGATGCAGAAGTCGAACATCCTCTGGTCGGCAAAAGTCTTGAGAATAACTTCATATCCCACACCGTTAAGGTCGCCGTGTGTGATGGCAAGACGTATCTTCTGGTCTTTGTTGTTGCTCATATTGAAAAGTTTAATGTTTTTGCTTGATTAGTTATCAGTGACTGGTGATTGCATCTGCAAGAAAGCGTAGAGGAGGCGTATGCCATAGCCCGAAGCACCCACTTGGTAGTACTGCTGTGGTTTGGTGAAGTAGGCGACGCCGGCAATGTCGAGGTGCACAAAAGGCACGTCGCCGGCAAAATGGGCCAGGAACTTACCGGCGGTGATAGTGCCTGCTTGTGGCGAAGCGGTACTGTTGCGCAGGTCGGCAAAATCGCTCTTTATCATCTCGTCGTATTCGCGCCACATGGGGAACTGCACAAGGCGCTCGTAGACCATCTCGCCAAGGAGTGTCAACATGCGCATAGGGTCGCTGGCATTCTGCTGCATGGCGGCGATGCCGAAGGTGGAGATGGCACGCACGGCGGCACCCGTCAGGGTGGCAGCGGTGATGATGAGACGGGGATTGCAGTTGCGGGCAGCATAGGCGATGGCGTCGGCCAGTATCAGACGCCCTTCGGCGTCGGTGTTGACCACCTCGACGGTGGTGCCGTCGTACATGGTGACGATGTCGTCGGGAGCATAAGCGTTGCCGCCGGGGCGGTTGTCGGTCATGGGTAGCAGGGCCACGACGTGCACAGGCAGGTGGTTGTCGGCGGCGGCAAAGAGCACCGAAGCCATAGTGGCGGCACCGGCCATGTCGCTCTTCATCTCGCTCATATAGTCACCCGGCTTGATGTTAAGGCCGCCGGTGTCGAACATCACACCCTTGCCCACCAGGCAAACAGGTGCGTCGTCGGAGCCCTTATACTCCAACACGACAAAGCGTGGTTCGTCCACCGACCCGCGATTGACGGCCAGCAGGCCACCCATACGCAGGCTCTCTATCTGTCTGCGGTTCATCACCGTACAGGTGACGCCGTCGAGGTCGGCTGCTATCGAGGCCAGCTCGTCGGCAAACTGTGGCGCCGAGAGGTCCTGTACCGGCAGGTTGACCCATTCGCGACACCAGAAGATGCGGTTCCACAGACGCTGCGACGTCTCGAGCTCGTCGGGCTTGAGGTAGAGTGCGTCGATGACGAGGGTGGTGATGTGGTGACGCTCGCGACCGGTATAGCGGTCGAAGCTGTAGTCGGACAGTGTGATGCCTTCGGCAAAGGCGGCCACCTCTTCGGGCAGGGTGCCGCCGCCGGTCAGGGCGAGCGCGGCATCGGCCTCGGCAGTGAGCATGCGCACCACCTTGGCGGCGGCACAGCGCAGCCGCTCCTGACAGTCGCCGGACTGCCTCTCGCTGTCGAACGAGACAAAATAGAGATGATATGGCAGTCTGTCGAAGACCAGCACAAAGTCGCGTTCTTTCTCACGACGGGCACGCACCACCTCGATTTCTTTGCGGTTTAGCGGCAGTGCACGCACGGCGGCATCGTCGCCGTAGAGGTAAATCATGTTGCCAACATAACTCTTGGCATCGATGGGTTCTATGGTATAATTCATAGTATAAATGATTGTGTTGTATTTTCAGGAGTCAAGAAGTCAGGGAGTCAAGACAAATGTTTGAATGTGTTATATTGTGTCACGCATTCTCATTGATGGTTTATGATTATGACTATACGGTCTTTGACGGATTTGTCGAGCACCTCGGCGAAGAGTCGGCGTGTGGCGGTGTCCAACCATGCCGTAGGCTCGTCGAGTATCATGACGGGTGCGTCCGACGACAAGGCCCGCTCCAAGGCGATGCGCTGCCACTGTCCCATGCTGAGTTCGCTGCCTCCGTCGAAGACACGCCCCAGGAGGGTCTGGTTGCCGTGGGGCAGCCTGTCGACGAAGTCGACGAGCGGCGTGTGGGGTTTGACGGCGGCGTTGCCGAAGGTCATGTTCTCCTCGGCGGTGCAGGCGTAGCGCACAAAATCCTGGAAGAGTACGGCCACGCGACGACGCCACGCGACGGGGTCGAAGCGGCGTATGTCGATGCCGTCGACGAGCACGGCACCCTGCTGCGGGTCGTAGAGTCGCAGCAGCAGCTTGACGAGGGTGGACTTTCCATATCCGTTGCGGCCCTCGATGCGGCATATCTCGCCACGGCGTGCCGTCAGGCTGTAGCCGCACAGCACATCGCGATCCATGTCGGGATAGCGGAACGTCACGTCGCGGAACTCGATGCAGCCTATCACGTCGGGTACCGGCAGGGGATCGTCGGGCGGCAGTATGACGGGACGCAGGTCGAGAAACTCGAAGAGGTTGCTGACGAAGAGCCTGTTGTCGTAGAGCGACGATATGGCACCCACCAGCGACGACAGGAAACCCTGTCCGCGACGGAACGCCTCGAAGAGCATCACAAACGAGCCTATGGTGATGGCGCCGACGATGGTTTTTGAAGCCAGCAGCCATACGACGACAAACATGGCAGCAATCTCGACCAGCGAGCAGGCCACGTCCATCGCACCCAGACGACGCGAGATGGCGAGCAGACGCGACGAGAGGATGTGGCGCACCTCGACGAAACGGCGCCGAAACAGCGGCGCCAGACGGAAGGCCCGCATCTCGGCGGCAGCCCCACGTCCCGTCAGCAGCGAGCCGTAGTAGCCGGTGCGACGGTAGAGCTGGGTGTTCGTGCGGCGGAAGGTGTAGATGCTGCGTGCCTTGTAGAGCCGCACCAGAAACGACGGCACCACCGCCACCACCATGACCGGCACCACCCACCACGAGGCTCCGGCAAGCATTATCGTAACGCCAACAATGGAGATGACGGCGCCGAACAGCGACATGAAGCTGTTCATTATCTGCAACGGTCGCGACGTCGACTCCTGCTGTGCACGGTGCAGTATGTCGTGGTACTCGGGCATGTCGTAGGCGGACAGGTCGACGGTGGCTGCCTGCCGCTGCACGACGTCGCTCATATAGTCGATGAGACGTTGCGAGAGCACGTCGCCGACCACGGCATTCAGCGCCGAGACCACCCTGCCAAGCAGGGCCACGACGCACATGGCCAGCAGCAACAGCAGGACGGTGCTGTCGTAGGCACGGCACTGTACACACGCCTGCACCGTGTCGATGAACAGCTTGAGGACGTACAGGTTGAGCAGCGGGAGCACGCTCTGCATGGCGACATAGAAGAGCCGACGCCAGAACGAGCCGCGGTCGCAGCGGCGCACCATCATCAAAGCCTGCCACAACTGTCTCATGCCACAACGATTTTTTTCACCATGTCGTAACCCAATTCGTCGTTCATCCTTTGTCGCAGCTGTTCGCGGCGCATGCCGAGTTCGCACCGCAGTGCGGCTGCCAGCACACGCACGCGCAGCGTGCCATGCGAGAAGACGATGCTGGTGGTGAGGCGGGCAATGAGGTCGCCCACCAAAGCGCGGTAGACGCGTTCCACCTTCATCTGCGACGCCACCTCGCCAAGCTCATAGCGTTGCATGAAGCGTTGCATGTAGTATTCCAGCGTCCTATCCTCTTGCATTGGTCACCACTCCTTTCTCCACGTTGAAGATACGATGTTCGAGGTCGGGCAGGCGGTCGAAGATGGCCTGCACGCGTCCGGCCTGTGTGTCGGTGAGCAGCACCTGTCCGAAACGGTCGCTGCCGACAAGGGCAATCAGCTGACCGATGCGGAGCATGTCGAGCTTGTCGAAGATGTCGTCGAGCAGCAACGTGGGGTGCTGTCCGGTAGCGGCAAGCAGGTATTGGAACTGTGCCAGCTTGAGAGCCAGAGCGAAGCTCTTCTGCTGTCCTTGCGAGCCGAAGCGCTTGACGGGCATCGCGTCGCCGAGCGAGAGGGTTATGTCGTCCTTGTGTGGGCCACAGGTGGTATGCAACGCATAGCGGTCGGCGTTGCGGCTCTCGGCCAGCTGCAGCTCGAGCGGACGTGCGTCGCGCTGGTAGGCGATGCGGGCATCCTCGTCGGCACCGGCTATCCATCGGTAGTATTCGCCGAAGTAGGCGACGAAGTCGTCGACGAAGCGTCCGCGAGCGGAATAGATGTATGCGCCGTGACGGCAGAGCTGCTCGTCCCAGACCTGCAGCATCCCCTCGTCCCACAGGCGGTCGTCCCACATCTGCTTCAGCAGTCGGTTGCGCTGGTCGAGGGCCCGGGAATACTGTATCAGGTGGTCGAGGTAGAGGCGGTCGACCTGTGCTATGACGCCGTCGACAAACTTGCGTCGCAACTCGCTGCCGCCGGTGATGAGCATCGAGTCGGAGGGTGTTATCATCACGAGGGGCAGCTTGCCGATATGTTCCGCGAGGGTCTTGTAGGTCTTCTTGTTCCACCTCATCTGTTTGTTCTGACCACGGCGCTGTATGCAGCTGACAACATCGTCGCCAAAGTGCCCGTGTATGGCGAAGAAGTCCTCGCCGACAAGTATGTTCTGGCTGTCGACGGGGTTGAAGTAGCTCTTGCAGAACGAGAGGTAGTAGACGGCATCGAGCAGGTTGGTCTTGCCGGCGCCGTTGTTGCCGACAAAACAGTTGACGTTGCCGCAAAGCTCGATGTCGGCTTCGCGGCAGTTCTTGAAGTTGGTCAGTATAAGCCTGTCTAGTCGCAATTTCGTTAATTCGTTGATTCGTTAATGTGTTAATTCGTTAACGCATTCTTCACCTCTTCCATCAGCCAGCGCGGTGTCGAGGTGGCGCCGCTGATGCCCACCGTCGAGGCGCCTGCCAGCCATTGCATGTCCACCTCGTCGGGGCCGCCGATGAGGTGTGTCGCGGGCTGCACCCTGCGGCAGTATTCGTACAGGTAATGCCCGTTGCTGCTGTCGGCGCCTGCCACAAAGAGCAGCACGTCGACGCTCTGTGCAAAGGTCTCCAGCTGGCGGGCGCGGTTGGCCACACGGTTGCACACCGTGTCGAAAGCCACGAAGTCGACGGGGTTCCGGGCTTCGATGTTGGCGATGAGGGTGCGATATTCGTCGCGGCTTTTCGTGGTCTGCGAATAGAGCCTGACGGGACGTCCGAAGTCTATCTCGGCGATGTCGCCGGGATGGCTGACGACGATGGCCGTGCCCTCGGTCTGGCCGTTGAGCCCCACCACCTCGGCATGACCGGGTTTGCCGAAGATGACCACCTGTCCACCGACGGCGTGCATCGCGTCGTAGCCGCGCCGCAGAAGTCCCTGCAGTGCAAGCACTATGGGGCACGTGGCGTCGACGAGGTCTATACCGAGGCGCTGTGCCGTGCGATAGGTCTGCGGGGGCTCGCCGTGGGCACGGATAAGGACCCTGCAGCCCGACAGGTCGGCCAGACGGCTGTGGTCGATGACCACCAGCCCCTTGTTCTTGAGACGCTCCACCTCGGCACTGTTGTGCACTATGTCGCCCAGACAGTAGAGACGTCCGTCGCGGCGCAGCACCTCTTCGGCGGCGCCGATGGCCTTGACCACCCCGAAGCAGTATCCGGCATTATCGTCGATAGTCACCTTCATGTCCCGATGTCAACTCATGCTTTGGTTCACCTGGCTGGCGGCCTCGATGACCTCCTCGTATTCGTCGGGCGTCAAGTCGCCATAGAAGTAGTAGACGGGGTCCACCTTCTTGCCGCCCAGCATCACCTCGTAGTGCAGGTGCGACCCTGTGGAGAGGCCGGTGCTGCCGACGGTGCCTATCTGTTCGCCACGTTTCACTTTCTGTCCCACCCTCACTTTGGTGGCTTGCATATGTGCATAGAGCGTCTGGAAGCCGAAGCCGTGGTCGATGACCACCACCACGCCGTAGCCGCCATAGCCCTGTATGTTGCGTCCCGACACGCGCACCACACCGTCGCCGGTGGCGTATATCGGTGTACCCTGGCGCGCGGTGATGTCCATGCCGGAATGCAGACGGTAGTGCTTGAGGATGGGGTGGAAACGCATGCCGTAGCCGCTGACGACACGGGCCTGCTGTTTGGCGACGGGCATGATGGCGGGCATGGCGGACATGCGTTCGTTCTTGGTGCGGGCCATCTCGTAGAGCTCGTCGAGCGAGCGCGACTCGACGTAGACGCGCTTCGTCAGGTCGTCGACCTTCATGCTGGTCTCTTTGAGCAGACCACCGTCGTCGAGATCCTCCATGTCGGCATAGCGTTCCACGCCGCCGATGCCGCTACGGCGCACGTCGTCGCCAATAGGTTCCGACTCGAAGATGGTGCGGTAGAGCACGTTGTCGCGCTCCTCGATGTCGGCGATGACCTTCTCGGCACGCTCGACACGGTCGGAGAGACGACGCGTCTGGCGTTTGTATTTGGCCAGCTCGCGCTGTGCGGAGAGCTCCTTGGGCGAGTCCATGAACTGCAGACCGACGAAGACTATCGCCACACCGAGCACCACACCGAAGAGCACGCTGAACGAGATGCGGCGTACGCGTTCGCGCAACGTGACGAACACCTTCTCGTAGCGGAGGGTGTGCGGATTGTAGCGGTAGGTATGGCGCTGGGACTTTTTCACAATGTCTCTTTCATCATGTCGATGGCGTGCACAAACTCGACGATGGGGCGCACGTGGTTGAAATAGTAGGTCAGGTTGAGCTCTGGAATACGTATCATGCTGGCGGCGTCGCCCAGCTGGCTGCTGAGGTTCTCCACCGTCTCCTCGATGGCCAGCTCCTGGCTGACGATGGTCATGTCCTTGATGGGCAGCAGGTCGAAGTCGGTGGAGCTGCGTGCCACAATGATGCTGTCGGGCAGCAGGTAGTAGTGCACATCCTGCGAGTCGCGTATAACCGGCAGGAACGTATCGGAGCGTATGAAGTCGAAGATGCCCAGGTCGAAGAAGACCTGCCTGTAGCTGCCTCGGCCTCGGAAGTTCTGATGCCAGATGCGGCGGCAGGCCGCCACCTTGACGAAGGCCTCGACGACACGGCGGTAGGCCTCGAGCGTCTCGGGACTGTAGTGGTTCTTCAGGTGGAACTCGACCGACGTCATGTCGTTGCCCAGATGGCTCAGCTTGGTCTTGTAGTGGCTGATGACACTCACCATGAACTTGTTGCTCTTGTGACCCATCTTGTCCTTGACGCCACGCACCACACGCTCGATGCGTTCCGCATTCTCGCCTACGGCAAGTGCGTTGACGTAGCAGTCGAGAATCTCGCGTTTGCGTCCCCCCTCGCAGACTGTCAGTGCCTGGTTGGCCGACACACGTTCGCGCTTGTAGCTTGGCTCGCGCCCAAACAGGTAGCGCCAGTAGGACGGCTTCTCGAGTCGCGTGTATTGCTTGACGAACTGATGGTAGCTGTGGCTCTCGCTCTCGTGCTCGAAGAAGCCCGTGCCGGGAGTGGCTGGAGAGATGTATCGGCGGCCGTAGTAGCGCATCTCGCCCGAATCGCGCACACCGAAGTCTGTGTAGTAGAAGTGTTTCGACACTCGGACGTAAAGTCCTTCCGTCACTTTTACATGTTTAAAAGGCAGTAGTCGCATTGTTTATATTTCTTTCTTTTTTCGAGCTCTAAACTTTAAACTTTAAACTTTAAACTTTAAACTTTAAACTTTAAACTTTAAACTTTAAACTTTAAACTTTATCCGTGTATCGCATCGCCGTAGGCGGCTTCGAGGGCTTCCATGACGGCTTCGCTCATGGTGGGGTGCGGATGGATGGCAGCGGCCACCTGGCGGGCGGTGAGTCCAGCCTCGCGGGCGGCGACCACCTCGGCAATCATCTCCGTGACACCCGCTCCGCACATGTGGCAGCCGAGTATCATGTCGGTCTTGGCGTCGACGACCACCTTGACGAAGCCGTCGGTGGCACCTGCGGCCGTGGCTTTGCCGCTGGCCTTGAAGAAGAACTTGCCCACGCGCACCTCATATCCGGCCTCGGTGGCTTTCTTCTCGGTGAGGCCGACGCTGGCCACCTCGGGCTCGGTGTAGGTGCAGGCGGGCACATTACGGTAGTCGACCTTGGCAGCCTCGCCCTTCACTATGTGCTCCACGCAACACACGGCCTCCTTCGAAGCCACATGTGCCAGCGCCGGACCGTGCACCACGTCGCCTATGGCATAGTAGCCCGGCACATTGGTGCGGTACCAGTCGTCTACCTCTATCTTGCCGCGCTCGTACTTGATGCCACACTCGTCCAGCCCCAGGTTCTCCAGGTTGGTGACGACGCCGACAGCCGAGAGCACCACGTCGACATCGACGACGCTCTCCGTGCCGCGTTTCAGGTCCTTCACCGTGACGTGGCACACCTCGCCTTCGATGTCCACCTTCTCGACCGAGCACGACGGCATCACCTTCATGCCCATCTTGCGCAGCGAACGGCTCATCTGGGAGGCCACCTCCTCGTCCTCGTTGGGCAGTATCTGCGGCATGTACTCCACCAGCGTCACCTGTGTGCCGATGCTCTGGTAGAAGAAGGCGAATTCGCTGCCTATGGCACCGCTGCCGCACACCAGCATGCTCTTCGGCTGCTCGCGCAGCGTCATCGCCTCGCGGTAGCCTATGATACGACGGCCATCCTGCGGCATTGCCGGCATCACGCGACTGCGTGCACCCGTGGCGATGACGACATGGTCGGCCTCGTACTGCGTGCCGTCCACGTCGACACGGCCACCGGGCATCACCTTGGCGGTGCCCATGATGACGTCGACGTTGTTCTTCTTGAGCAGGAACTCCACACCCTTGTTCATCGTGGCGGCCACACCGCGCGAACGGTCGACCATGGCGTTCAGGTCGGCCACCACGCCTTCGGCCCTGACGCCGTAGGCGGCGGCATGCCGCGCATAGTTGTAGACCTGTGCACTCTTCATGAGGGCCTTGGTGGGGATGCATCCCCAGTTGAGGCATATGCCTCCCAGGTTCTCGCGTTCGACAACGGCAGTCTTAAGGCCCAGCCGGGCTCCTTTGACAGCGGCCACATAGCCTCCCGGACCGCTGCCAATGACGATAAGGTCGTATTTCATATTGGATTAGTTTTTTTGTTTGTCAAAATATAACGCGGTGCAAAAATACACATTTATTCCGACATGACAAAATATATTTTATAATGTGTTAATGCGTTAATGTGTTAATGCGTTAATGTGTTAATGCGTTAATGTGTTAATGCGTTAA
>FLNU01001398.1_pt1 | contig 11732 bp, 14 predicted proteins | sample 1140361 | NCBI WGS metagenome assembly FLNU01 (sample SAMEA3878206, study PRJEB12797) | bioreactor metagenome | biome: Moose rumen | place: Sweden | collected 2011-10 | reverse complement strand
GTTGATTATTCTTTTAAACTTGCCGTTTGTGCTTCTAGCTTGGAAGAAAATGGGTACAAAATTTGTTGTTTTGACGGGATATGCAAATATTATTCTTGCATTATCAGTAAATTTTTTCCATGCATACAAAGTAACATCAGATTTGCTTTTAGCTACAGTATTTGGCGGTATAATTCTCGGAGTAGGTGTTGGAACAATTTTGAAAAACGAGTCTTCTCTTGACGGAACAGAAATGCTATCTTTGATTGTTTCACGAAAATTCGGTTTTTCTGTAGGTGAATTTATTTTAATTATAAATATATTCATATATGCTGCAGCAGGTTTGGTATTTGGCTGGGAAAGTGCAATGTATTCTGTTATGACCTATTTTATTGTTTCCAAGGTTATAGACAGCGTTATGGAAGGGTTTAACAGCTCAAAATCTGTACGAATTATCAGCGATAATTCAGAGGCTATAGGAGAAGCATTGATTGAAAAATTAGATATGAGTGTTACATATCTTCAGGGAATCGGTGGGTATACAGGTATGGAAAAGAATCTGATATATTGCGTTATTTCAAGACTTGAAATGCCAAAAATGCTTGATATTGTTAAAGAAATGGATCCAAAAGCGTTCGTTTCAATTGTAGATGTACACGAAGTTCACGGTGGCAGATTGTAAATTTTGAATTAAAATTTTCTCTCCCTTACAAGGAGGGGGTCAGGGCGAGGGTTAATTTTTAACAATGTTAATCTATTGCTCCATTTATATATGAATAAACTTTAAAATATAGACAATACTTCAAAAATATAATATACTTATTCTATAAGAGGATAAAAAATATGGCAAAAAATAATGATACAGTACCTATAGAAGTTACTATTTTAACTGCAGACCATGATATAAAAGGGGTTGTGCATGTTTCAAAATATACAAATACCAACAGAGAATTGACAGATCTGCTAAATGATAAAGAAAGACGCTTTTTGGCTGTAACTAATGCCGAAATATATCCTCGTGTGGGGAATCAATCGCCAAGAAGATATAATTTTTTGGAAATACACATGGACTATGTTCTGATGGTTCACCCGACTACTCAGGCAGTATTTAGAGATTCCGGCAAAACACAAGAGGATATTGCAAGATTCAAAGAACTGAGATATAAATTAAATCAAACTAAACCTTTCTAATTTTGCTGATTTGTAAAATACATATTCAGATTTTATTAAGATTTTGCGATGCTATTTTTTTTGTTATAATATATTCGGGTAATTAGTAAAAAATATTTGTAGGGATATAAAGGAAACGATATAATATGACAGTTCAAGATTGGTTTGAAAAGCGTAAGGAAGCTCAAATTCAGCGTAGAGCACTTGAAGCTAAAATGGAAATTGAGCCCAATCCTGATTTATGGACACAATGTGTTCATTGTAATGCTCAATTATTGAAAAAAGACTTAGAGGATAACCAAATGGTTTGCCCTATGTGTGACTATCATTTTAGAGTTAACGCTCGTAAAAGGATAGAACAGCTTTTTGATGATGGCTCTTTTGAAGAGTTGTATACCGATATAAAACCGACAGACCCTTTAGAGTTTTTTGATACCGAAAGCTATAAGGATAGGATTCTAAAAGCTCAAGAAAAAACCGGCTTAAATGATGCAGTTGTGACAGGTATTGGAACTATTGACGGACATAAAGTTGCAACTGCTGTAATGGATTTTGATTTTATGGGCGGTTCAATGGGAAGCGTTGTTGGGGAGAAAGTTACACGTGTTATGGAAAGAGCTATTGAAGAGCGTTTGCCGGTTTTGGCAATTACATCTTCAGGGGGCGCAAGAATGCAGGAAAGCGCATTGAGTCTTATGCAAATGGCAAAAACATCTTGTGCTTGCGCAAGACTTGATGAGGCGGGATTATTGTACATAAACCTTATTACAGATCCTACCTTTGGAGGTGTAACCGCAAGCTTTGGAACTTTAGGTGACATTATTGTTGCTGAACAGGGAGCAAGAGTCGGTTTTGCAGGCCGAAGAGTAATAGAACAAACAATTAGACAAAAACTTCCGTCTGACTTTCAAACTGCTGAATATTTAATGAAGTATGGCCAGGTGGATGTTGTTTCTGCTCGTAAGGATTTAAAGGCGACTTTAGCCAATATCCTTGCTATGCATGAATAAGGAGTATGAAAAAATGACAGCGTCGTTAGATTTTGAAAAACCTATATTAGAAATTCAACAAAAAATAGAGGAACTAAAAAAAATGAGTTTAGAGTCCGGTATGGATTTAAATAGAGACATAGAAACCTTAGAACAAGAAGCGGCAGATTTTAAAAAAGAGCTTTTTGAAAATCTTGACCCTGCTCAAAAAATGCAGATTGCACGCCACCCTGAAAGACCTAAATTTTTGGATTACGTTAATCTTATCAGTACAGATTTTGTAGAACTTCACGGGGATAGAGTAGGAACAGATGATAGGGCGATTGTTGGCGGTTTGGCAAAAATTGACGGCAAGCCGTTTATGATTATCGGAACTATGAAGGGTAAATCTACAAAAGAAAATTTGGAATACAATTTTGGTATGCCGCAGCCTGAAGGTTATAGAAAGGCTTTGAGACTTTTTTACCATGCAAACAAATTTAATATTCCGATAGTTACAATTATCGATACTCCGGGGGCATATCCGGGAATAAGTGCAGAAAAACACGCTCAAGGAGCTGCAATTGCTACCAACCTTAAAGAAATGCAAAAACTTGGTGTTCCAATTATAGCGATTATTTCAGGGGAAGGTTGTTCCGGAGGAGCATTGGGTTTAGCTGTTGCGAATAAGGTTTATTTGCTTGAACACGCATATTATACTGTAATTTCACCGGAAGGGTGTGCATCAATATTGTGGCGTGATGCTTCGAAAAATCTTGAGGCTGCTACGGCTTTGAAAATTACTGCTCCGGATTTATTAAAATTTGGTATAATTGACGGAATGATTAAAGAGCCAACTGGTGGTGCTCATACAGATTATGAGCTTATGGCATCTGAACTTAAGAAAACTATTCTTGCGGCTTACGATGAATTAAAAGGCATGTCTTCAGAAGAACTCCGCAACCAGCGTTATGACAAATTCCGTGCTATGGGAAAATTTCTAGGCTAAACTAATGTCTGCGACATATTATGAACTAAAATTAAAAATTAATCCTGCAATGGAAGACCTAGTCTCTGAGATATTCTTTGACAATTTCAATTGCGATGGTGTAATACTTGCAGAAGAAACCTATAAAGACCTTGAAATGGTTGATACAACTGAAGGTACTTTGCGTGTGTTTTTGCAGTCAGATGATGATATAGAAGATTTGCGCTATGACATTGAAAACATCCTTGATTTGCATCGTGAAGAATTTTTGTCACGTGGTTTGAGTGAGTTTGAACTCGGTTCATGGGAATTTACTTTGGAAGAAAAAAAAACTGAGGACTGGTCTCAAAAATGGAAAGAAAAATGGGATGTCACGCATGTCACGGATAAAATTGCTGTAGTTCCGGACTGGATTAAATATGAACCGAAAGAAGGGGAAATAGTTATTAAACTTGAACCGGGTTGCGCCTTCGGAACAGGAACTCATCAAACTACACAATTATGCATGAAAGCCTTGGAAAAATATTTTAAAGGCGGAACGGTTGCTGATATCGGTATGGGCTCGGGAATTTTATCTATTTTAGCCAAAAAACTCGGTGCAAGCTATGTTTACGGATGCGATACAGACGAAACCGTAATAGAAGTTGCAAAAGAAAATGCGATAAAAAATTCTGTAATATGTGAATTCGAACTTGGTCGCGCTGATAAAGTTAAAGAAAAATTTGATTTTGTTGTTGCAAATATTTTGCATTTTGTCTTAGCGGAAATCATGGGTGATTTGAAAAATATTATGAAAGATGGGGCATTGATGTCACTAAGCGGAATTTTAGATGAGAAAAAGCAGATGGTTTTAGATGCTATCGCTCGAGAAAATCTCAAAATTGTCGAAGAAATTAAACAAGATCAATGGACATCATATGTTGTGAGTAAGTGAGTGAGGTGAATAAAGTGAATGAAGTTGCGATAATAATACCGGCAAGATACGGTTCATCAAGATTAGAAGGTAAACCGTTAATTGAAGTTGGAGGAAAACCTGTAATACAATGGGTTTATGAAAAAGCAAAAGCATCAAAATTTGCCGATATGGTTATTGTTGCAACTGATGATCAACGTATTTTTGACAGTGTAAAAAGTTTCGGCGGGGAAGTTGAAATGACCTCCGTTAATCATAAATGCGGATCAGACAGAATTATGGAAGTTGTTTCCCGTCACCCTGAAATTAGTTTTATCTGTAATCTTCAAGGGGATGAACCGCTGATAAAATCAGAAAGTATTGATTCTGTTATTCAAAATGTCAAAGAAGATGGTATGGCTGATATTTCAACTTTAATCAGACCGATTACACCTGATGAAGCTCAAAATCCTAATCTTGTGAAATGCGTAATCGATAATAATGGCTATGCTCTTTATTTTTCTCGCTCAAAAATTCCTTATGAAAGAAATGAAAATATTGCAACTTTCTACGGTCATTTAGGAATATACGGATACAAAAGAAAGGCTCTTGAAAGGATGACAACCATGTCGCAAACACCTTTGGAAAAAACAGAGAGTCTTGAACAGTTACGTGCATTGGAAAATGGTATGAAAATAAAAACATCTGTTGTTGATTTTGTTCCTGTAGGAATAGACACAAAAGAAGATTTGGAACAGTTCCGCAAGATTGTTGAATCAAAATTGAATTAAAAATATATTTATCTTTACCCCTTGCAATTTTTTGTAAATTGTTGTAACATAATTTTATAAAAGTATAAAAAAGGAAACAAAACGTAATATTTTCTTTTTGTATTAAGAATTGATGTAAGGTTTTGTAAGGTAAGGAAAAGAATATGTCAGAAAATTTTGAAATATCAGGAGAAACAGATGATCGTCAAAGAGTTCTTTTGGCGGATGATGAATCGAGTATCAGACGTATATTAGAAACTCGCTTAAAAATGGCAGGTTATGATGTTTATACTGCTCAGGATGGCGAAGAAGCTGTTGCTGCGTTTAATAAATATAATCCTGATTTGGTTGTCTTAGATGTAATGATGCCAAAAATGGATGGTTATGGTGTTACTAGAGAGATAAGAAGAACTTCAGATGTTCCTATTATCATCTTAACAGCATTGGGAGACGTTTCTGAAAGAATTACGGGTTTGGAATTAGGTGCAGATGACTATGTTATCAAACCGTTTAGTCCTAAAGAATTGGAAGCTAGGGTAAAAGCGGTATTAAGAAGAACTAATAATCGTGATTCGGCTACTCCATCCGGTAAGGTTACAAAGAATGTTATTACAACAGGTAATATAAAAATTGATACTGCTCGTCGTCAAGTTTACAGAAAGAACGAAAGAATAAGATTAACGGGCATGGAATTCAGTTTATTAGAATTACTTGTTAATAATTCTGGTCAAGCTTTTTCAAGAAACGAAATCTTGCAGCACGTTTGGGCATATCCACCTGATCACAGAATTGATACTCGTGTAGTTGACGTACATATTTCAAGATTACGTTCTAAACTTGAAACAGATCCTGCGAATCCGGAGTTGATTCTTACTGCTCGGGGTATTGGGTATATGTTTCAAAGGATAAATTGAAAAAGTAAGTATTATGCTGAAATAAAGAGCCGATTTGAACAGGCTCTTTATTTTTGTAGTGTAAGTTTGCCAACCTCTACTACAAGAATGCATCTATCGTTTCTGTAAAAATAAAGTATTATCCTTTATAGGCACAAAACTTTGGTATTTACATCTTTACAACATATTTTTTTTGGTTTAAAATTCGACTAAAGGCGAAGAGGGGTATCAGGTTAATGAAATATAAAAGAATTTTATTGAAGATTAGCGGAGAGGCACTTTTGGGAGATCAGCAGTTTGGTATCGCACCTGAGCCTGTTAAAATGATTTCAAATGAGATTAAAAAAGCCGTTGACATGGGCGCAGAAGTCGCTGTTGTTGTTGGAGGAGGTAATATTTTTCGTGGAATGAAGAATAGTGCAAAGCTCGGAATGGATCAGGCTTCAGGAGATTATGTCGGAATGCTTGCAACTGTGATGAATGCTATAACACTTCAAAGTGCTCTAACTCAAATTGGCGTCCTGAGTCGTGTACAAAGTGCATTAACAATAAATCAGATTGCTGAGCCTTATATAAGACTTCGTGCAATTCGTCACCTTGAAAAAGGCAGAGTTGTAATTTTTGCAGCAGGAACAGGTAATCCGTTTTTTACGACAGATACGGCTGCCGCTTTAAGAGCATCAGAAATAAATGCTCAAGCCATGCTTATGGCAAAAAACGGTGTTGACGGAGTATATGATGATGACCCGAGAACAAATCCTAATGCAAAAAAATTAGAAAATATTGCATATGATGATATTATTAAAAATGAATTAAAAGTCATGGATACATCCGCTTGTACATTATGTAAGCAGAATAATATTCCGATTGTAGTGTTTGATTTTAAACAACAAGACGGAATAAAACGTATTCTTAGCGGTGAAAAATTAGGAACATATATAAGTTAAAATATAACGAAAGAGGTTAAAAATGTCAGAAGCTTTAGATGAATTATTTTTGTTTGGCGAAGAAAAGATGGAAAAAACTCTAGCACAACTTCAGAAAGAATTTTCTCAAGTTCGTTCCGGTCGTGCTAACCCGGGAATTTTAGATAAAGTTATCGTTGAATACTACGGAGCACCTACCCCATTAAGACAAATGTCTCAAGTATCCGTTCAAGATGGTACAACTCTTGTAATTACCCCTTATGACAAATCTATAATGAAAGAAATTGAAAAGGCTATTATTAAAGCTGAAATTGGAATTACACCAAACTCTGATGGTACATGTATAAGACTTCCTTTTCCTCCATTGACAGAAGAAAGAAGAAGAGAAATCGCAAAAGATGTTAAAAAATTAGGTGAAGATGCAAAAGTAGCAATCAGAAACATTCGTCGTGATATGTCAGATGCTCTCAAAAAACTTGAAAAAGAAGAAAATATGCCTGAAGATAGCGTAAAAGATAATCAAGATAAAATTCAAAAGTTAACTGACAAATATACGGGAAATATTGATAAGGCCGTAGAAGTTAAAGAAAAAGAGGTTATGACCGTATAATGATTGATTTAGGCTTTAATAACAATGCAAGAAGAATGCTAACGGGGCTTATTATGGGCACTATCGTAATGCTTTGCATTATGTATGGGGGGATTGCCTTGCTTGCATTACTTGCGATTGTTTTAGGCTTTGCATCTAAAGAATATGTGAAAATTCTTAACCACAAAGGTTTTTATCCAAGCTTGAAAGTTATATACTTTACTGAAGCGATACTTGCCACAATTGTATATTTAAAGCGTTTTGATTTAGTTGCAATAACGTTGACAATTTGTTCAATGTGTTCGTTCTTGTGGGTTCTTTTTGCGGGGAAACAACCTTATATTGCAAATGTTGCAACAACTCTTTTTGGAATGGTATATTGCGGTTGGTTTCCTTTGCATTTGATATTCTTAAGGGATTTGTCAGGTGCAGGATATGACAGTGGTCTGGGTTTTGTTGTATTGATGTTTATGTCAATTATAATGACTGATATTGGATGTTATTATGCGGGTACAAGGTTCGGTAAACATAAACTTGCGCCTATTGTAAGTCCTAATAAAACAATAGAAGGTGCAATTGGCGGAGCTATATGTTCTGTATTAAGTGCAATTGTTATAGGTTTATATCTTGGTGCAGGTTGGTTTGTTTCACTTATGGCTGGTCTTATATGTACGGTCTTTGCGCAGATAGGTGATTTATGCGAATCTTTACTAAAAAGAGATGCGGGAGTTAAAGATTCAGGGACAAGTCTTCCGGGGCATGGCGGTTTTTTAGATAGAACCGATAGTTTCGTATTAACTATTCCTGTTATGTATTACTTCTGTAAATGCTTCGTATTCCATACAGAGTGGATAGATAATTTAACAATCTTTCTGAGAGGGTTGTTAGGATGAAGTCAGTAGAAGAGATTTTCGGAATTGAAACTGTAACCCCAGATTTGTATAAATATGCTCTCACGCATACATCTTATACAAAAGAAAAAAATCTTCCGTATACACAATGTTATGAAAGATTAGAATTTCTTGGAGATGCAGTTTTAAAACTTACAATTTCGGATGTATTATATAATCTTTACCCTGAATCAAACGAAGGTGAGATGTCTAAAATTCGGAGCATAGTAGTTTCCGATGCAACTCTTGCGGAAATAACAAAAGAAAATGGACTTCAAAAGCTTATAATACTTGCAAAACATGAAGAAAAACAAGGGTGTAGAAACTTAGAATCAGTTTGCGCTTGCGCATTTGAGGCCGTTTTGGGAGCTTACTATCTTGACGGGAAATATATAGAGGTTATAAAATATATAAAAGAAACTTTCATGCCATACATATTGGATGTAAAATGGAATTTTGGCAAATATAATGCTAAAGCTGTTTTACAAGAGTATACTCAAGGCCTTGATAACAATAGACCGGAGTATATAGTTATCAGTTTTACGCAACATAAAAATAGCACGGAATTTGAAATAGAAGTTAGATACAACGAGGAAGTTTTGGCTACAAGTAAAGGTTTTAGTAAAAAAGAAGCAGAACAAAAATGTGCTTATTTAGCATGTAAAAAATTAGGAATAATATAAAATGTCAGGAATTATAGTATCACCATCAATATTATCAGCGGATTTTGCGAATTTAGAAAAAGAAATTAGAAGAGTCGAAAAGGCCGGTGCAGACTGGATTCATGTCGATGTAATGGACGGTCATTTTGTCCCAAATATTACAATAGGAGTTCCTGTTGTTGCGTCATTGAGAAAAGTAACTGATTTGCCATTGGATGTTCACTTGATGATTGATAATCCTGAAAAGTACATTGAACCGTTTGCAAGAGCAGGAGCAAATATTTTCACTTTTCATTATGAAGCTGTTGATGCATTCAAAATATCAAGGTTAGTTAGAAAGATTCATTCAAGCGGGATGAAAGCCGGAGTGGCGATAAAACCAAAAATGCCTGCAGATGTCTTACTGCCTTGTTTAGAATATGTTGATATGGTTCTTGTAATGACTGTAGAACCAGGTTTTGGCGGTCAAGAGTTTATGCCTGGATGCGCATATAAAATCAAGGGGTTAAGGGAAGTTGCACCAAATCTTATTATACAGGTAGATGGAGGAATAAACGAAGAAACTGCCGAAATATGCAAAAGATATGGTGCAAATTCTATTGTCGCAGGGAGTTATATTTATAAATCCGACAATATTGAAAAAGCGATAAAATCACTTAAATAGCTTATTCTATTGCTTGTCCTTTGCGAATTTTCCTTTTTAAAATTTCATCAAGACTTGCGTTATTAATATTTTCAGAGTTTACATCTTTGTTGTTATTTGAGTTTTTGTCATTTTCGTTGTTTTTCGTATTGTTTTCTTGATGATTTACCGAATATTCTATCCCAGTTTTACTACTTATTTGAGAGTGATAATTTGATGCATTTGATAAATTTGCACTATTCACAGCCGCTGATATTGACTGAACGGAACTTCCCTTGTTAGAAGCAAATTGTGATAATTTCCCTGAACTAATAGCAAGTAAACCGATTATTTTATCTATTATCATGAAAATAAGATTATGTTTTTGGGCTTTTTTAATAAGTGATTTTCCAATATAAACTGTTTCATTACCGAAGTCCATAGCATCTGTTTGGATAGGAATCTGATTATCTAAGTCAGCACCATATTTATTAAACATTGCTTCACTGTTTGAAACCTCATTTTGCCCCTTTATTCCCAGTTTTTCCAGTTCACTTTGATATTGCATTACTTTATCAAAAGAACCATTTCCGTCGTTAATGTCTTTTATCCCTTTTTTTATTAAGTTTTGATTTTGTGATATTTTGTTTAATATAGTTTGCATGTTACTATCTAATTCAGTTATTTCATCTGATGAATTAGATTTTATTTTGTCCATATGAAATTTTGACATTATTGATTTAACAGTATTTGATTTGCTATATGATATAAAAGAAAGAGCTATTTCTCTTAAACTTTCTCCGTCATCTTCTTTTTCTTTTCTTTTGCTTTGAGCGTTATTGAGTGTTTCTACCGGTACTGTTTCATTAATGTTCTCTCCGATTGATTCAGGATCTGTATTTTCAATATCTTGCGGTTCTTTTACATCTTCGGAATTATCCGTATTATCTTCATTTGTTGTCGTAATATCATTGTCTAGTGATGTTTCTTTAGATTTATTATATTCTATAGATTGTGCGGCTTCGTATGTTGTGTTGTCGTCAGAATCTATTGATTTGATAAAATCTTGCGCCCAAACTAAATATTTGTCCGGAACTTGTTGTCCTTGATTTTTGTAATCTATTATTTGACGTGCAGTTAGTAGTTGCCAGTTAATTTGTTGTATTGAAATTGCGTCTATTCTTCCGACATTCATAATTATACCTCGAATTCTATAACGGAATTTTGGTTTTAAAACTTTAAATATTTTAAGAAAGATTAAGTGTCGTATAATTAATGGATTGCAATTTTATAAAAAGGTATATAATAGAAAAACAGAAATGAGGTTTTTTATGACTTATGAAGAATTAATGCAAAAGGCAATCGAAGCTTCAAAAAATTCATATTCACCTTATTCAAAATTCCCGGTAGGTGCATGTGTATTAACCGAGTCCGGAAAAGTTTATCACGGATGTAATTTTGAGAATTCAAGTTTTGGTCTGACAATATGCGCAGAGAGAAATGCGATTGGTTCTGCTGTCGCTGATGGCGAAAGGTTGATTAAGGCAATTGCAATATACTCCCCTAATCAGGATAATTGCGCTCCTTGTGGTGCTTGCAGACAAGTTATGCATGAATTTTGCAAAAAAGATGAAGATTTGGACATTATTCTTAAAGATGGTGAGAGTATTAGAGTCGTTACTCTTGCTTCATTGCTGCCGGAAAGTTTTAACCTGTAAATGTACGTATTTGAACTTTTTACAAAATTATTTAAAAAACCGATTACCACAACAAAAGAATTTACTTCCGATGACATAGTAGAAAATTCCGGAGAATGTAATCATCTTTTCATGCCATTAGATTCTTCAAATGAATTTTTCGCTTGCAAGTATTGCGGTATTGTTGTTTCTAAGGAAGAATTAGGCAATATAAAAAACTAAATTAATTAAAAAATCTGTAATAAGCATATAAATAGTTGACAAAATTGCGGCTTGGGTTGTCGAAGTTCCAACCTCTTTTGCTCCTCCTTTAGTTTCGTAACCTTTTGAAGCACATACAAGCGCAATTAAAGCTCCAAAAACACAAGCTTTTAATAAACTAATATAAATATCTTTTGTTGCCATCCATGCCCAAGCAGAAGCCCAATAACGAGCAGGGTGTAAACCTATTGTTCCCTGTGAAACCACCATTCCGCCAAAAATTCCCACAAATTCGGCAATTAAGACAACCATAGGTACAGTAATTGCTGCCGCAACTATCCTAGGAGAAAAATAATATCCGACAGGATTGATTTTTAATGTTTTTATTGCATCAACTTGAGAGGTTACTTGCATATTTGCAATTTCTGCAGAAATCGCTGTTCCTGCTCTTGCTCCTATTGCAAGTGCTACAAAACCAGGAGCAA
>FLNU01000593.1_pt1 | contig 11771 bp, 4 predicted proteins | sample 1140361 | NCBI WGS metagenome assembly FLNU01 (sample SAMEA3878206, study PRJEB12797) | bioreactor metagenome | biome: Moose rumen | place: Sweden | collected 2011-10 | reverse complement strand
CGAGCAGCCCTGGGAGCGCGGACGTCCCCGTCCGCAGTAATATCATACAGGTTTTCTTGTAGTAATGGGTTGGAAGTTTCTGCGGACGGGGACGTCCGCGCTCCCAGGGCAGGGCGTTTCTGCGGACGAGGACGTCCGTGCTCCCAGGGCAGCAATCATCAATACTGCGGACGGGGAGGTCTTTGGACGAGCCAAATCACTTTGCGATAACCGCGCTCCCAGGGATAAATGAACTTCAATACAGGCTATCATAAATAAAAGTATAGGTTAACATAAATATAAGCACATGTTAACACAAATTCCGACACATGTTAACACAAATTCCGACACAGGTTAACTCAAAATTTTTTTCAAGTTAACTTGCGATGAAAAAACGAAGGTTCGTTCTTACCAAAACGAACCTTCGTTTACAAACTTTTGAACCTTCATTTTAGAAAAAACGAACCTTCGTTTTTAACAAAACGAACTTTCGTTTTTATAGAAATGAACCTTCGTTTTCATAAGAATGAACCTTCGTTTTTATGAAAATGAACCTTCGTTTTTTCATCGCAAGTTAACTTGAAAAAATTTTTGAGTTAACATGCGTCGGAATTTGAGTTAACGTGTGTCAGAATTTGAGTTAACGTGTGTCAGAATTTGAGTTAACGTGTGTCGGAATTTGAGTTAAGATGTTGTCGGAAATGTTGAGATTTTTTCTCGGAAGGGTGGTGATGAATTATCAAATTTGACAGATTTGTTTGCAAAAAAAGAAAAGAATAGTTTTATTTTAGTAAAATTTACAGATTTTAAGCGGTTGAGATAATATAAATTTATATCTTTGCATAACCATTAGAACGAGTAGAAAGTACCTATTTTAATTATTTTTAAGTTATTTACAGCGAAATGATGAATGTTTTTTCGTGGAGTCGCCGCATGGGTGTACTCTGTTCGTTGTTGTCGGCTTTGGCGGCAACAACGTTTGTTTCGTCGTGCAGCAAGGCTGACTATGACGACGACATCAGTGACTTGAACGCGAGGGTTGACAACCTGGACGTACGTGTGTCGAATGTGGAGCAGACGGTGAGCCGTATGAATTCGGACATGTCGTCGCTGTCGGAACTGGCTCAGGCGGCTGAGAACGGTTTCTATGTGAAGGAAGTGGTGACGACTTCCGACGGCTATGAACTGACACTGAGCAACGGCCACAAGGTGAGTCTGCTGAACGGTCCGGGCAACTCGCTGATGGCTGCGCCTGTAATCGGGATGATTCAGATGAGTGGTGTGTACTACTGGTCGATGAACGGCATGTTGATGACGGACGTGTACGGCAATCCGATACGTGCCACGGACGTGAAGCCTCGGGTGAAGTACGACTCGGTGAAGGAGGTGTGGATGATTTCGACCGACGGTGTCACGTTTGTCGAGATAAACCTGAGTGCGAACATCGTGATTAACGACACGGTGCTGATGGAGATTATCAACACGTACATCAGCCAGCACCAGACGACGTTGATTTCGAACGAGGTGCTGTACCAAATCATCACGACGTACATCCAGCAGAACTATTCGCAACTGTTCGACGTGACGCTGCTGAACCAGGTGGTTGTGGACTACGTGCAGAACAACTACACGACGATTTTCAGCCAGGAGGTGCTGAACCAGATTTTCAAGACCTACATCAGCGAGCACGTGACCGAAATCATCGACGTGGACGTGATGTCGCAAATCATCATAAACTTCATCGAGCAGAACCAGAACATCTTCTACAACAACGAGATTCTCTATGCCATCATCTCGAACTACGTGGAGGTGAACCAGACCACCATCTTCAGCCAGGAACTGCTGATGCAGGTAATCAACACCTTCATCGAGCAGAACCAGACGCTGGTGATTGACATCGACCTGCTGCAGCAAATCATCATCAACTACATCGAGCAGAACCAGGTGACCATCCTCAACAACGAGGTAATCAATGCAGTGCTGGTGCAGTATGTGAAAAACTACTATCAGCAGATTTTCTCGACCGAGATTCTGAACATCGCCATCAATAAATACATAGAACAGAACCAGACGACGATTTTCAACGAGACGCTCATCCAGACCGTGATTTCCAACTACGTGCAGAACAACTACAACAAGTTCATCACCAACGAGGCCATCTACGAAATCATCAAGAACTACGTGAGCATCAACCACGACACCTTCATATCGAACAAAGTGCTTTACGAGGTGATGTACAACTATTTCCAGGAGAACTACAACATCATCATCGACCAGAAAATCCTGGAGCAGTACATTAACAACTACATCGAGGTGAACAAGACTACGCTCATCGACGTCGACATCATCCGCTCGGTGGTGAACCAGTACATCGAGGCCAACATCTACAACATCCTGGACGTTGACATCATGACAAAGGTCATCACCAACTATTTCGAGTACAACCCGACCGTCATCAACCAGTATGTCAGCCAGAGCATCGTGAACAACTTCGTGATTGAGGGCGACATGGTCTACATCACCCTCAACAACGGCGAGCGCATCAGCCTCGTGCTCTACGACACCATGGCACGCCTGAACCAACGTGTGCAGAGCATCCAGTTCCTGCCCACGGAGGGAAGTTACATCTATTGGAGCGAAAATAACGTGAGCGGCGACTATGTTTCACTGCAAGTGACATATATGGTGTCTCCGGCAAACATGGCTTCCGTCATTGCCCAACGCATGTATAGTAATGAGATGGATGTAGAACTATATGTAAGAAATGCCAATCAGTCGATTGTAACCGATACAGACATCAGCAAATTTACGACAGACAAGATAGACGCTACGGAAGATGGCGTGCTGAATGTGTATTTCTTGGTCAACTCAAGCCTTTTGGTAAACAACAAATCGGCTTATGCTGCTCTGCATGTAAAAGATACAGAGAAGGATGGAACCGATTATCTGACTCCCTTTGTTGGTATATATAAAGGGATTTGGGTTAATCCAGTTTATTAAATATTAAAAAAAATTAAAATTATGAAAAAGTTATTTGTAACTTTGTTTACGATTGGTGCCCTTGTACTGGGCGGATGTGGTGACGATTACGATGACGGCAAACTCTGGGATGCTGTCAATAGTCTTGACGACCGTGTAACTGCTCTTGAAAGCATGATGTCGCGTATGAATAGTGACATCAATTCTATGAGCGTCATAGTCAATGCCTTGCAGAACAATGTGTATGTTACAGAAGTAACACAGATTTCGGAGGATGTGTATCAGATTGTTTTCTCAAATGGACGTACCGTCAATATTTCCAACGGAAAAGATGGTTTGACTCCATACATCGGCGAGAACGGCAACTGGTGGATTGGCACCGAAGATACAGGAGTTCCGGCCCGTGGCCAGGACGGCAAGACACCATACATCGGTCAGAACGGCAACTGGTGGATTGGCACCGAAGACACAGGTGTGCAAGCAAAAGGAGAGAACGGAGTCTCACCTCACATAGGTCAAAACGGACATTGGTATATAGGTGCCACCGACACGGGAATTCAAGCCAAGGCAGAAGATGGTTTGACTCCATACATCGGCGAGAACGGCAACTGGTGGATTGGCACAACGGACACCAAGGTCAAGGCTGCAGGACTTGATGGTAAAACACCACACATCGGACTTAACGGCAACTGGTGGATTGGCTCTACCGACTTGGGCTATTCGGCCATTGCTACCAACGGTACAGACGGTCTTACTCCATTCATCGGCGAAAACGGTAATTGGTGGATTGGCACGACCGATACGGGCGTACCAGCAACAGGTGTGATAGCAAGCGAGGAATCGGGTGGTACAGAAACAACCCCTGTTATCAGCATTGACCGTTATAATAATGAATATTATTGGGTGAAAATTATCAATGGTGTGAAAACATGGCTGACTGACAGTGAAGGTAATATGATTCCTGTCAATGGTCCAGGTGCCGTCCGTCCCATCATTCGTGTCGATGCATTCGGTTATTGGGTTATCAGTTATGACGGCGGTATCAACTTTGAAAATCTCACAGATGAGTATGGGAACTGGCTGGAATACAGCAAATGTGAATGTGAATCCTTCTTCTCCAGCGTGGAGGTCGTTGGCAACTATTTGGTAATGATACTGAAAGATGGCACAGTTATCAACATCCCGTTGCAAAGTGATGACTATGACAAGACGGGAATTCCAAGAGAAACAGAACCCAACCCAACCATTATAGACCCTAACATACTGCTTTCCACAAACGTCAATTATACACTGCAAATGTGGGAAAGCAATGCAGTTGTATGCCGTATAGACATGCCAGGAATTCAGGATCCCAACAATCCCGGAATGTGGATTGAACTGAAGGGAACAGGCGAGATAGGCCACAATGTCTGGGTATCTATAGATGACATACCACACGGTAACATCGTTGTGGAACCCAATACGGAGGTAAGATACGAAGCCGACATAGTGTTTGTAGTGGACAATTCCGGCAGCATGGATCAAGAAGCCAATGCTGTGGCAGCAGGAATCATCGATTGGGCCAACTATTTGGAACAACAAGGCATTGATGCTCGTTTTGCTTGTGTTGGTTATTCTGTTAGTGGAACAATCAATGGGGCAATAGACTTTACCGATGCTCAAGGATTAAGTACCTATTTGAACCGTGCGACAGGCACTTCTCGCACGATGGGATTCGTTGGCACCAATGCTTCTCAGTTGCAAGCAGCCGCAAATAGCGGATATAAGGTAAATGATGAGTGTGGAGCCATGGCAATCCGCTTTGCCGAGGATAACCTGACTTTCCGTTATGGAGTGAATCGTGCATACGTCAATTTCACTGACGAACCGAACCAGCCAAACAATAACACGGCTTACTCTGTAGAATATTTCCACAACAATAATAGTTGGAATGGAGCCATACATACCGTTTTCAGTGGTGACGATTACAATTTCTCAAATTGGCAGACAGGTAGAAATGAGGAACCATGGAAAATGTCCCAGTATACAGATGGTACAATATTTAGGACGACCAGCAGTTTTACAAATGTCGACCTGAAAAAGATTCCATTTACCGAGTCATTGGTTCACTCTTATTTCATCTATATCACAGACATCGTACGATACATGGATGGCCAGACACATAAAGTGGTTATCACCGTGTATGAACCCGATGGAAGTGTCCGCGGTGAAATTGTAGAATATGTGAACTTTGGCTACTATTACTGATATTCGTCTTTACTAAACTGAATTGTTACCAAAACGCCCCATGGACAGACTCTGTTAAAACTGTCCATGGGGCGTTTTCGTAAATTTTCTGTATTTTTATTGTTTGCTCGCAAAAAAAAAACTAATTTTGTAAACTTTAACACTTTTATACCCATTTTTGGGTAAGTGTGCCAGTCCGTGAGGGTATCATGACTTTTACCGGAAAATCAAATTATTTCATCATTTAAAAAATTTTCATTATTATTTATGTGGTTATGTAATTCTTCTATCGGAAGGAAGGTGGTGATGTCTGTAACGGGCATTGCCCTGATTCTCTTCCTGACGTTCCATGGTTGCATGAACGTCGTTGCATTGATTTCAAGGGAGGGATACAACATGATCTGCGAATTTCTCGGAGCCAACTGGTATGCCGTTGTTGCGACGGTAGGACTGGCTGCGCTCTGTCTGATTCACATCGTGTATGCTTTCATCCTCACTTGGCAGAACAAGAAGGCTCGCGGCAATGACCCGTACAAGGTGACGTCGAAACCCGACAAGGTGGAATGGGCAGCAGAGAACATGTTTGTGCTGGGCATCATCGTGCTGTTGGGTCTGTTGCTTCACTTGTTCAACTTCTGGTACAACATGATGTTTGCCGAGTTGTTCCCTGCCGTTCACTTCGATTCGGCTCCTGCCGACGGTTTTGCAAAGATTCAGCAGACGTTCTCGAATCCGGTCTACGTGGTGCTGTATGTGATTTGGCTCCTGGCCATTTGGTTCCATCTCACACATGGTTTCTGGTCGGCCATTCAGACACTGGGGTGGAGCGGCCACGTTTGGTTCAATCGCTGGCGCATCATCGGCATCGTCTATGTGACTTTGGTGATGCTGATGTTCCTGTGCGTCGTGTTGGGTTTTGCCTTCTTCCCTGATGTGTGCGGAACGTTGGCTTAGTGTGTGTGTACGTATTGTTCATTTAGATTATTTCAATCAGTATGGCAAAAATAATTGATTCAAGAATACCGGAAGGACCGGTAGCGGAAAAATGGACCAACTACAAGGCCCATCAGCGTCTGGTGAATCCCAAGAACAAGTTGAAACTCGATGTCATTGTCGTCGGTACGGGACTGGCTGGGGCGTCGGCTGCTGCATCGCTCGGCGAGATGGGTTTCAACGTCCTGAACTTCTGCATCCAGGACTCGCCGCGTCGCGCTCACTCGATTGCCGCGCAGGGCGGTATCAATGCTGCCAAGAACTATCAGAACGACGGCGACTCTGTCTATCGCCTGTTCTACGACACCGTTAAGGGCGGTGACTACCGTGCCCGCGAGGCCAACGTGTATCGTCTGGCTGAGGTGTCGAACAACATTATCGACCAGTGCGTGGCACAGGGTGTTCCCTTTGCCCGTGAATATGGCGGCATGCTGGCCAACCGTTCTTTCGGTGGCGCACAGGTGAGCCGTACTTTCTACGCCAAGGGTCAGACGGGCCAGCAGTTGCTGCTTGGTGCCTACAGTTCGCTCTCGGCTCAGGTGCAGGCTGGCAAGGTGAAGTTGTTTACCCGCTATGAGATGGAGGACGTGGTGATTGTCAACGGGCGTGCTCGTGGCATCATTGCCAAGAACCTGGTGTCGGGCAAGTTGGAACGCTTCTCGGCCAATGCCGTCGTCATTGCCACGGGTGGCTATGGCAACGCCTACTTCCTTTCGACCAATGCCATGGGCTGCAATTGCACGGCAGCCGTGCAGTGCTACCGCAAGGGTGCCTACATGGCCAATCCCTCCTATGTGCAGATTCACCCCACCTGCATTCCAGTGCACGGAGACAAGCAGTCAAAACTGACGCTGATGTCTGAGTCGCTGCGCAACGACGGACGTATCTGGGTGCCCAAGAAGATTGAGGACGCCAAGGCGTTGCAGGCCGGCACGAAGCAAGGTTGGGAAATACCAGAAGAAGACCGCGACTACTATCTGGAGCGCCGCTACCCGGCATTCGGAAACCTCGTGCCACGCGACGTGGCATCACGGGCTGCGAAGGAGCGCTGTGATAAGGGATTCGGTGTGAACAACACAGGGTTGGCCGTATTCCTCGACTTCTCGGAGAGCATCAACCGCCTCGGCCTCGACGCCATGAAGCAACGCTATGGCAACCTCTTTGACATGTATGAGGAAATCACCGACGTCTATCCCGGCGACTTGGCCAATGAAATAGGTGGAGTGAAATACTACAAGCCGATGATGATATATCCGGCCATCCACTATACCATGGGAGGAGTATGGGTGGATTACGAACTGCAGACCACCATTCCCGGATTGTTTGCCATCGGAGAGTGCAACTTCTCCGACCACGGAGCCAACCGTCTCGGAGCCTCTGCCCTCATGCAAGGTTTGGCAGACGGCTATTTCGTGCTTCCCTATACCATTCAGAACTATCTGGCCGACCAGGAAATCTGGCCGCGCATCTCGACCGACCTGCCCGAGTTTGCCGAGGCTGAGAAGGCTGTCAATGCCGAAATCGACCGCCTGCTCAACATCAAGGGCAATCGCTCGGTCGACAGCATCCACAAGGAACTCGGACACATCATGTGGGAATACGTCGGCATGGGACGTACGGCCGAAGGTCTGAAGGAAGGCATCAAGAAGATGCGTGAACTACAGAAAGAATTTGATACCAACCTCTTTGTTCCCGGAACGAAGGAGGGCCTGAACGTGGAACTCGACAAGGCTATCCATCTTCGCGATTTCTTCACGATGGGCGAACTGGTGGCTCACGATGCACTCAGTCGCAACGAGTCGTGTGGCGGCCACTTCCGCGAAGAATACCAGACGGAGGAAGGTGAGGCCAAGCGCGACGACGAAAACTTCTTCTACGTGGGATGCTGGGAGTATCAGGGTGCTGACAAGGATCCGGAACTCATCAAGGAACCCCTGGAATACGAGGCAATCAAGGTACAAACACGTAATTACAAGAACTAATCATTATGGCTAAGAACATCAGTTTTAAAATCCGTTATTGGAAACAGAATGGACCTAAGGACAAAGGCCATTTTGATGAGAGAGTAATGAAGGACATCCCCGATGACACTTCATTCCTCGAGATGCTTGACATCCTCAACGAACAACTCATTGAGGAAGGCAAAGAGCCGTTCGTGTTCGACCACGACTGTCGCGAAGGCATTTGTGGCATGTGCTCGCTCTATGTCAACGGCACGCCCCACGGCAAGACAGAGCGCGGAGCCACCACCTGCCAGTTGTACATGCGTCGCTTCAAGGACGGTGATACCATCACCGTCGAGCCCTGGCGCTCAGCCGGATTCCCCGTCATTAAGGACTGTATGGTTGACCGCACAGCCTTCGACAAGATTATTCAGGCGGGTGGTTACACCAGTATCCGTACGGGTCAGGCACAGGATGCCAATGCCATCCTGATTCCGAAGGAAGACGCCGACGAAGCCATGGACTGCGCCAGTTGCATCGGTTGCGGTGCCTGCGTAGCCGCATGCAAGAACGGCTCCGCCATGCTCTTCGTTTCGTCCAAGGTGAGTCAGTTGGCACTGCTGCCACAAGGTCGCGTCGAGGCTGCCCGCCGTGCCAAGGCCATGGTTGCCAAGATGGACGAACTCGGTTTCGGCAACTGCACCAACACGCGTGCCTGCGAAGCCGTCTGCCCCAAGTGCGAGACCATTGCCAATATTGCTCGTCTGAACCGCGAGTTCATCAAGGCAAAACTTAACGATTAGAGCGAGAGCACCATACCCCCGCACCATTCCAACAGACAGAGCCCCGGGGAGAGATGGACACGGCAGAGCCGTCGTATCTCGTCCCCACTGCAAAGTTCATGACACTGAAGTTTAAACTTGAGGAAACTTAAGTTTAAACTTTTTTTTAAGTACTTGGAAAGTATAAATCAAATGTATGATTTATACTTTCGTGTGCAGAAGGGTGAAGTTTCGTTTGCAGAAGGGTGAGGTTTTGTGTGTGGAAGGGTGAGGTTTCGTGGGTGGAGAAATGGGGTTTCGTGGGTGACTGGTTTGAGTTGGTGCTATGTTGGGAGCGACGGTTTGATGAGTCGGAGAAAAAGAGGGCTGGTGAAAAAAAAGAGTAAAAAGGTTTGTTTAGCGACGAAAAATCTGTATTTTTGCATTTATTAAGTGGAGATTTGTGTTTTTTTCTGCTGGATTGATTGAAATTTTCTTATCAATAACATTTTAAATTTTAACTAAAAATATTTTAACTAACTAAAACACTTAGATTTACTTACTACGAAAGGGTGTGCTGGCCTCACCACTGAGACTGGGAGGATGCAGCGGCATTGATGGATGTCGGCAAAACCGGCTTGCAGTCACGCCCAAAAGCCTACTCAAACTTTTTAATCCTCTGCGCCAACAAGCCGGAGACGCAAAAATTAACTTTTTATTTAATCATTTAGAAAACATGATGAGAAAGTTCTTGCTTTCAATGTTTGCCGCTTTTGCCGTTGTGCTTGGTGCCGTGGGAGCGGACGTGACCGACGTGCTGACTTCTGATGTGACGGGCATCAAGGTGACGACTTATACCGCCATTTCTGACATAACGGCTTCGTCTGATGCTGTCTATGCTGGAAAGGTTGCTGGTACTGTCAATTATATCCAGTTGCGCTCAAGCAATGAAGACTGTGGTATCGTGACTACTGCGTCGGGCGGAACGGTGAAGAAAATCAAGGTGACTTGGAACAGTTCTACGGCTGCTGCACGTGTCCTGTCTTTCTATGGTTCCAACACGGCCTATACTGCTGCCAGCGACCTCTACAATTCTTCTACACAAGGTACGCTGTTGGGTGAATTGGGAACGACTGAAACCGAACTCGAAGTCGACGGTGACTATGCCTATGTAGGTATCCGCTCGAAAAGCGGTGCCCTGTATGTGAATGAAATTCAGATTACATGGTCTACGGGTGCTACTGTGTCGGTTCCGAAACCGAAACTGACTGCCAGCACTTCGTTTGTTGACCAGATGGATGTGACCATCACGGCTCCCGAGTCAGGTGACTATATTGTATACTACACCACCGACGGCACGGAACCTACCCAGAATAGTGCTGTCTACAGTGAACCTTTTACCATTTATGAGACTACGACAGTGAAGGCTGTGGCCTACGATGAGAATAATGTTAATAGCGACATCGTTGAGGCTGTCTATACAAAATTGGAGAAAATCACTGTTGCCGATGCTCAACAAGCAGAAGCAGGCACAACAGTGGTTGTAGAGGGTGATGTAGTGGCAGCAGGCGATGCCGGATGCGTCATTACCGATGGTACAGACTTCATTTATTATTATGCCGGTTCGGGCAATGCGTTCGTACCGGGTATGTATGTTCGTGGACTGGGTGCCGTGACTACTTACGGCGGAGCAAACCAGTTGCCAAGCGGTTCTCTCGCCGAGATAGGCGGCTCACAGTATGTCGAGACTGCTGAACCTGTTGAAATCACTGGGGCCGACCTTGATCAGTTCTATACAGACAAGGTTACTCCTCGCGAATATGCCACCATTAAGGGTCATCTCACCATCAGCAACAATAAATACTACAATATTGCCGTCGAAGGTGCAGAAAATGCCATTGCCAGCATCATCAAGCCAAACGAGGACATCAGCAATCTCAACGACAAGGATATCGTTGTGACCGGCTACCTGATGTATGTCAACGGCAAGTATGTTTATTTCGTGGCAACCAGCATTGAGGAATATGTTGCTCCTTTGGAGATTGGTCTCGAGGTGGAACGCTACGTAGGCTATGGCTACGGAGTGACCGAAGCCACAGTTGACTTCACCGAGGCCATGGAATTCCTCGGTGTGGACGAACTGACAACCGACATGCTGCGCATTGTCAACCCCGACGGCCAGTTCATCAGCGACTATGCTAGCTTCGACGGCTGGTTCAATGCTGAAGGTGCTGCAGAGGTTTGGGCTCCTGATGGCAATTCAAAGATTAACGTGAAGTTCTTCCAGGCTATACCAAACGGTACTTACACCATCTGCGACATGAACGGAGCCGACGTTGTGGACAACACTTACACCGTGAAGTGGGCACTCGAGGCCAACAACCGCCAGGTTGTCTACACCATCGACGTACTCTTCGTCGAGAAGCCGGCCATCGAACTCACCTTCGACGACCTGACTCTGGTTGGCGACGAATTGAAGGAGGAGTTCACTTCTGAACTGGGTCTGTGTTACGAAGGACTGACGTCCGATGTGGACGTAGACGCCATCCTCAGCACATTGAGCGTTAGTTCGCTGAACGACGTAACCATCTACGCCGTGCAAAGCGACGGCAGCCTTGACGACAGTTATAATACAGGGTCGACCGACGGCTGGCGCAATGCCGACGGCGACTGGCAAAGTTGGGGCGATAACGCCCGTTTCTGTGTGAAGGTAGACTTCACGGCTGAAACAGAAATCTATTATGTAGGTGGAATGGCTGGACAGAACACGACCGACCCTGCAACCTATACCGCCACCTATGCCTTCGTGAAGAACGGTTCGGAGACCAACGACGCAGTCATCCTGAAAGTTGTCCTCATCTATCCTGCTCAAGAAGTTGTTGACGAAAAC
>FLNU01001291.1_pt1 | contig 11804 bp, 8 predicted proteins | sample 1140361 | NCBI WGS metagenome assembly FLNU01 (sample SAMEA3878206, study PRJEB12797) | bioreactor metagenome | biome: Moose rumen | place: Sweden | collected 2011-10 | reverse complement strand
GTATTTCGAGTTTAGGATTATCGACCGACGCAAAATATAATTCAAATATTTTTGAAATAGGCGGCGAATATAAAAGAAATTTGACTCCGAATAAAAATTATTCTCTCAGTCCTTACATTAATTTGCAGTATTCGCATTTAAAACAAAATTCATATTCAGAAGAAGGCGCGGGAATTTTTAATCAGCACGTGGATACAAAAACGAATAATTATTTTGCGGGGCAGTTGGGCTTGGAATATAAAAGAAATTTTGAAAAAGGAAATTATGCGGCGCGAATCGGAGTTAAACACGCATTTACCGGCGCAAATCCCGAATTAAATTTCAGTTACGAAGGCGATTTAAATAATTCATACAAATTGAAAAATAATCAAGATAAAACGCATTTTGTGCTGTCGATTAGCGGCGAAAATGAATTTGCAAACGGCTGGATACTTGGCGGAGATATAGCATTACAAAAAAGTCGTCACGATAGAGATTTAAGCGCGTCATTTATGTTGAGAAAAGTTTGGTAAAAAAATTTTGTAAGCCTTCGGGCTTATTTTTTTTAATTTACCTAAAAAATTTCTGCTTGCAAGCCTTTTTTGTGCTATAATTTAAAAAGTTGTAGGTGATTGAATTAAATGCCCAACGAAAAAATATCTTGAGACAATAAAAAATTTTCGGTTGATAGACGATACATTTTTCAGCGCGTGTTTTTAGAAGTTGTCTTCATAGAAAAATATGATAAAATAATAGTATGAAAAAAAGAAAAAGTTATCCGAAAAAGTTGGGCTCGCCGATATGAGATTTTAACTTCTACATAAGAATCAAAAATTAAAATTTCAAATTTTAATTTACTGCTTAGACTTTTATGAAGACAGTTTCTAAGTAGAATTATCACATATTTAAGAGAGGAGAAATTTTATGATTCATACTTTGCAAAATGACGCGCTTAAAATTACCGTTTCGGATTATGGCGCGGAGCTTAAATCTATTACCGGTGCGGACGGTACGGAATATCTTTTCGACGGCAACCCCAAATGGTGGAAGTACACTTCGCCTGTACTTTTTCCGATTGTCGGCAAACTCGTTAATGGCAAGTACCGCGCAGAAGGTAAAGAATTTGAATTGCCGGGACATGGTTTCGGAAGGATTTCAGATTTTAAATGCGTTAAAGAAAGTGCCGACGAAATTGTTTTCCGCCTTAATTGGAGCGAAGACACTTTGAAAGTTTATCCTTACAAATTTTCGCTGGACATTTCGTATATACTCAAAAATAATTCTGTTGCCGTCGTGTGGCTTGTGAAAAATCTTGACGATAAGCCGATTTACTTTTCAATCGGAGCGCATCCCGCGTTGAAGTGTCCTATTGTTGACGGTGAAAATTTTAATGATTGCTACTTACAATTTAATAAAGATGAAAATTCCTCAAGGATATTGTTATTGCCTTCGGGACCACTTTCACATGACAGAGTGCCTACGCTTAACGGCAAGATTTTAGATTTAAATTATGAACTGTTTAAGGGTGACGCGTTGGTTTTTGATGATTTAAAGTCTGACGAAATTTCAATTTGCTCTAAAAAGAGTTCCAAAAAAATTACGGTGCAGGCAAAAGGTTTTCCTTACTGGGGAATTTGGACGCCCGATAAGGGAGGTGCGCCCTTCCTTTGCATTGAACCTTGGCACGGACACGCAGACTACGCAGATTTTAGCGGCGACATAACGCAGAAAGATGGTATTAATAAGCTTGAAGTCGGTCAGTCTTTCGGAACAAATTATACTTTCATCATTAACGATTAAAACAAAATTTTCGACAAAGGCAAAACTTCTTTACAAATCATAAAGGATTCAGAGTTTAGATAAAATAAAAATGCCTCCCGATATGGTAAGCCAACTGGGAGGTGTTTTTATTAATCGTAAGAAAAATGGGTTGTTTGGAAAAGAAAAGTAGTGAAAAATTTATGGAAGAAAATTTAATAGTCGGGCGCAATGCCGTAACAGAGGCGTTGAAGGCGGGACGAAATATAAGCAAAATTTTTATCGCTCAGGGCAGTGAAGGTTCAATAAAAAAAATTCTCGCCTTAGCTGAAGAGAGGAAAATTTTTTATGAGTTCACGAATACTGCTAAGCTTGACAAACTTTTCAGCGGGCGTCATCAAGGAGTTATCGCCATAGCCGCGCCGGTTGCTTATTCGACTTTGGAGGAAATTTTAAAACTTGCCGAGTCGAAAAATGAGCCGCCGTTTATAATTTTGCTTGATGAGCTTGAAGACCCGCAAAATTTTGGGGCGATTTTGAGGACGGCTGATGCGGCAGGAGTTCACGGCGTGATAATTCCTCAACGTCGTAGTGTTTCGTTAAATTCAACCGTTGCAAAAATTTCTGCAGGTGCCGTTGAATATGTGAAAGTTGCGCAGGTTGTCAACGTTGCACAAACTTTGAAGAAATTCTGCGAAATGGATTTAAAAATTGTCGGCAGTGATATGAATGCGTCAACAAATTTTTATCAAACAGATTTGACGGGCGGGATTGTTTTGGTAATCGGCAATGAGGGAAAAGGTATGCGCCGTCTGACGCGTGAAAGTTGTGATGTGCTTGTAAAAATTCCTATGGCTGGAAAAATTAATTCGCTGAATGCTTCTGCCGCCGCCGCTATTCTTATGTATGAAATTTTTCATCAACGCAATAATTAGGGAATAGGGATTAATTTTTAAGATTACAAGCTATCAGCTGAAACAATAATTCTAAATTCTAAATTTTTTATTTTTAATTCTTGAATTGTCAAGTAAAGTACAACGTTTTTTAAAATAACCGTAGGATTGTCAAAAATATGTTATAAAAAGTAAAGATGAAAAAAGCTCCTTCTGTTATGATAAAAATATTTTTAACTGCTTGAATAAAGTTTCGCCCGCTTGTATAATTAATTTATCAAAATTTTTTGTAAAGAAGGTGTTGACGTGGACGCTTTAATTTTATCGCGCTTGCAATTTGCGATAACGACGGTGTATCATTTTTTATTCGTACCGGTGACGTTAGGGCTTTCAATTTTCGTTGCATTGCTTGAAACGTGGTACGTAAACAGCGGCAGTTACGAAGAGCGCATTAAACTCAAAAAGCTTGTAAAATTTTTCGGCACTATATTTTTAATTAATTTTGCAATGGGCGTAGTTACGGGCATAGTGCAAGAATTTCATTTCGGTATGAACTGGTCGGAATACGCGCGATTTATGGGAGATATTTTTGGTGCGCCGCTTGCATTGGAGGCTTTGACTGCATTTTTCATTGAATCGACGTTTATAGGAGTTTGGATTTTCGGCTGGGACAAACTCAGCGAAAAATGCCATTGCCTTTGTATTTGGCTGGTAGCTTTCGGCAGTAATCTTTCGGCATTTTGGATATTGGTCGCCAATTCTTTTATGCAACACCCCGTAGGCTACGAAATTCAAGACGGTCGCGCAGTTATGACGAGTTTGTTTGACTTAATCACGAATCGCTATGTACTCGGAGAATATTCTCACGCATTTTTTGCTGGAATGACGACGGCGGGAATTTTGGTAATTGTAACCTGCGCGTGGAAAATTTCTACTGATGAAGTTTCAAGGGAAATGTTTGTTCGGACTTTACGCCGCGCTGTTTTATATTCATTCGTCGGAGTTATGGGCGTAATGGGTTCGGGGCATATGCACGCACAATATTTGGCGACGGGTAACCCAATGAAGTTGGCATCATTTGAGGCATTGTGGGAGACTGAAGACCCTGCGCCTTTCGCGGTAGTTGCTGACATAAATCAAGCGGCAGGGCGTAACGATTCTGAAATTACAATTCCCTATCTGTTCACGTTTATGGTACACAATTCTTTCAGCGGCGAAGTTAAAGGCATTAACGATTTACAACGCGAAGCTGTCGAAATGTACGGACCGGGCAATTATATTCCTGATGTTCGCGGAATGTTTTGGAGTTTCCGCATAATGGTCGGCACGGGCATGCTTTTATTGGGAATTGTGCTGATAATGGGCTTGCTTTCATTTTTCTTCAGTGAGACGATACAAAAACCAAATTGTTTACGTTGCGGCTTAAAATTCCTGCCGATAATCTTACCGTTGCCGTTTATCGCAAATTCAGTCGGCTGGTACATTATGGAAGCGGGGCGGCAACCTTGGATAGTTGTGGGCTTGCAAAAAACCGCGCAGGCTGTCAGTCCAAATTTATCAAGCGGCGAAGTTTGGCTTACTCTGATTGGTTTCACGGGTATTTATTTACTCTTGGCAGTCGTCGCAGTATTCACGGCAGTCAGTTTCATTAAGCGTACGAAAATCACTGAAGAGCTCGAATAACTCAACCTTGACGAACAAAATAAAATGTTTTAAACTAATCGCATAAAATTCTTTGTGGGAGGTGAACTCTATGGACTTGAATATAATTTGGTTCGTGTTGATAGTCGTGTTGTTCACGGGATTTTTTATCCTTGAAGGCTTTGATTACGGCGTAGGAATGTTGATAATTGGTCGCCCCGAAAAGGAACGCACTCAATTAATCCGCTCAATAGGTCCTGTATGGGACGCCAATCAAGTTTGGATGATAACGGCGGGCGGCGCGGCATTTGCGGCATTTCCGCACTTTTACGCAACACTTTTCAGCGCGGCATACTTGGCATTATTTTTAATGTTGTTAGCTTTGATTCTGCGCGGAGTAGCCTTTGAACTGCGCGGGAAATTCGACAATCGCGACTGGAAATTATTATGGGACGGAGCAATAATTTTCGGAAGTTTTTTACCTGCGTTATTATGGGGCGTAGCTATTGCAAATTTGGTGTGCGGTTTACCGATTGATTCGCAAATGCATTATGCGGGAAATTTCTTCAACCTTTTAAGCCCGTATACAATTTTAGCCGGAATATTTTTTGTATTTTTATTCGCGTTTCACGGAGTTACATTTTTAATGATTCGGCTCGCCGACGAAAGATTATTACTTGACCTCAAGCGCAAAGGAAAATTTTTAGGAGCGGCGGCGTGGCTTGCATACATAGCATTTATAATCGCGACAATGTTTGAGACGGATGCTTTGTCGCAATCGACCGGAATAATAATTTTTGCGGTAGCGGCAGGTGTACTTTCTGCGTCATGGGATTTTGTGCGTTGCGATCGTCAACCCTCAGCATTCGTTGCAACTTCCGTATCAATCGCAATAACGACGGTAGGATTTTTTATAGCATTATTCCCGCGCCTTATGGTATCAAGTTTAAATCCCGAGTGGAGCTTAACGATTTACAATGCCGCCTCAACGCCCGGAACTTTGTTAATAATGACGATAGCGGCGGTAATTTTAGTGCCGATTGTCTTAGCGTATCAATATTGGACTTACAAAACTTTCAAAGAACGCATTGCGCCGATTGATTAAAATTTTTTGGGAGAGTGAAACCTATGAATCAGCGGGGCTTTGCTACGCTGGAAGTTATTATGATGGTTGTGGTTATCGGCATTTTAGCAACTATTGCCGTACCGCGTTTTACGGACGTTACAACGAAGGCTAATACCGCAAAAATTCAATCTGACTTGACAACAATCGATACTGCCTCACAAATGTATTTTATGGAAAACGGAAAATATCCTGAGAAAATTAGTGACCTCGTAGATAAATATTTAATGGACGAACCCAAACCACCAACTGGAAAAGCCTATATGAAAAATTCTGACGGTACTAATTTCACGGCACAAGACATAGGCAGTACAGCTACTTCTTACGGAATAAATACTACTGGAAGAGCAACTTTAGATAGTAAAACGGCAGGAGATTTTGGATTGCCTAAATCTTGATAAAAAATTTCCCATGACTGAAAAGGTTGCGGGATTTTTAGATTGACAGAGTTTTTCTTAAAGTTTATAATTAAATAAAAAGGATAGTCGATGTTGGTGCGTCGACTTCCCACAAAAATAGATTTGTATTTGTCTGAAAAAATCCGCGTTGCTGAACGGCTTTTCGAGGTTTAGTTATTTCTTAAACAACGAAATCATCGACAGGACGAACGAGCCAGCCGACAATAGAAATTTCAACCAATCGAAATATATGTATTCGCTATGTTTGTATAGCGATTTTTTTGTTGAAAAAATTTTCAGTCAATGTTAATATTTGCGCGAAAAATTTATAGGAGTGATTTAAGTGTTAAAATTTTTTATAAACTTATTGCTTGCCGCTTTAATGACTTTACCGCTTACGGTTTTTGCGAAAAGTCAAAATTTGTGGATTGACGGAGATCACGGGAAACTTTCCGCAGTAATTCAGACGCCCGATAAAAGCTCTTATCCTCTCGTGATACTCTGTCACGGATTCACGGGTCATAAAAATTCGCCAATTCTTATGCCGATTGCAGATAAGCTTGAGGCGGCGGGTATTGCGTCAATAAGATTTGATTTTAACGGTCACGGCAACAGCGAAGGCAGCTTTACCGATATGACGATTTTAAATGAAATTTCGGACGCCCTCAAAGTTTACGATTACGCCGTTAATTTGCCACAGGTTACAAGCGTTGCGATTGCCGGACATTCTCAAGGCGGTGTTGTGGCAAGTATGCTTGCAGGACAACTCGGCGCGGATAAGATTAAAGCGTTGGCGTTAATGGCTCCCGCCGCCGTACTTCGTGACTATGCAATTCACGGAAATTTATTTGGGTACACTTATGATCCGATTAGCCCACCCGATTACGTAGAAATTTATGACGGCTTTAAAGTCGGTCGCGGCTATATTTTAACTACGCAAACTTTACCGATTTATGAGACTGCCGAAAAATATAAAGGACCTGCGCTTATGGTTCACGGTACGGATGACAAAGTTGTTCCCTATAGTTACAGTTTACGTTATAAAGAAATCTATCCCAACAGCAAAGTTGAACTTCTGCAAAATTTCGATCACGGTTTCAGACCGAATATTAACAAGGCTACTCAAATTGTTGCTGATTTTTTTATCGATAATTTAAAGTAATTTATCATATTCATAAATGTTTAAGTAAATTATAAAATTTTTTGTGATATAATCTGCGCGGAGATATTTTTAAAGGAGATGTTGAAATGAAGTTAAAAATTTTTAGTCTGACGACAATTTTTTTATTTAGCATATTAATCTGCGGTTGTCTTGCACAAGCTGAGGACAATTCTCAAAATTCCGCGCAGGTTAATGAAAAAGTTGATCCCGTTGAAGAAATTTTAAATTCAATGACGCTTGCCGAAAAAATCGGACAGATGGTGTTGGTCGGAGTTCACGGCAAGGAAATGAATGACGACATAAAATTTATTTTGAATCAATATCACTACGGCGGAATTATTTTATTCGATAGAAATATGGAAAATCAGGCGCAAGTTAAAAAATTTGTTGACGAATTACAAGTTGCCGCTAATCAAAAATTGCCACTGTTCATTGCGCTTGATGAAGAAGGCGGCAGGGTTGCGCGTATGAAACACGATTTGCAAGTTATGCCTTCGCAACAGGAAATCGGCGATAGCGGGGACATTTCTCAAGCCTACGATTGCGCCAAAACTACCGCGCAGAATCTTCGTAAAATCGGAATTAATATAAATTTTGCTCCCGTTGCTGATGTCGGTAATGACACAAGAGATTTTAGCAACGATTCACAAATTACCGCTGATTTTGTTTCGAGTGCCGCAAAGGGTTATGACTCTGAAAAATTTTTCTACTGCTTGAAACATTTTCCCGGCATTGGCAAAAGCAAAATTGATCCGCACAAAGATATTTCCGATATTGAAGATGACATTGATACTTTAGCGGCTGAGGAATTGCCGCCTTTTCAAAAAGTTATCAGTGAACATGATAATTCAAAATTTATGGTTATGATTGGGCATTTAAAATACACGGCGATTGATGACCAAAACCCCGCGAGTATTTCTTCCGCAATTATCACGGGAATTTTGCGTGACAAATTAGGATTTAAAGGCGTCGTAATTACGGACGATTTAGAGATGGGAGCAACTAAAGATTATCATGAAAATATCGGTGTCAAGGCGATAAAGGCGGGTGTTGATATTGCGCTTGTCTGTCACGAATACGATAAACAAGAACAAGTTTATCTGGGAATTTTGGAGGCATTTAAAAGCGGAGAGATTTCCGAAGAGCGCATTAACGAATCGGTCAGACGTATTTTGAAAATGAAATTGCAACTTGCTGATTTTTAGAATTATGTAATTTGAATTTGGTATCAGTCAATTTTTTGCGTAACCCAACATTTATGCTATAATGACAAAAACTTTTTCGTGAGGAGTAAAAATTTTTGGAATATAAAATTGACGAAGATACAAGGACTTTATCGAAACATTTGACGCCGTTAAATGTTTGGGCGTTGGCGTTCGGCTGTTCACTCGGCTGGGGCGCATTTGTGATGCCTAAAACAACTTTTCTGCCGATAGCCGGACCTTTCGGAACAACGATTGCAATATTTATAAGCGCGGCAATTATGCTCGTCATTGCGGCAAATTATCACTATATGATAAATAAATTTCCTGATTCGGGCGGCGCATTTACCTATGTCAAAAAAATTTTCGGCTATGATCGCGCTTTTTTGTGTACTTGGTTTTTATGGTTCGCTTACCTCGACCTACTTTGGGGTAATGCAACTTCCTGCGCACTTTTCTACAGAAATTTATTCGGCAACTTCTTTCAATTCGGTTTCAACTATAACCTTGCGGGCTACGAAATTTATTTTGGCGAAATAATTTTCGTGATAGCAATTTTAATCGTCGTTGGAATTGTTTGTTCAAAAAGAAAATTTTTTATCAGTCGCTTAAATACGATTTTAGCACTGATATTTTTATTGGGCGGATTAATTTGTGTAGGTTTAACGTTCGCTAATGGATCTGCGGAAGTTGGCAGATTTACTCCGTCATTTGCAACGGGAAATGCTCCTATCTCACAAATTTTCGCCATAATTGCACTTGCCCCTTGGGCTTTTATGGGATTTGAGGGAATATCTCACGCGGCGGGAGAATTTAATTTTTCACCTAAAAAATCTTTTGCGATAATGGCGGCGGCAATAATCGCGGGCGCAATTTTCTATGTGGCTATGACTTACTTGACACTTGCGCATATTCCCGCAGGATTTTCAAGTTGGGAAACCTACATTCAGCAAATCGGCAAGTCCGACAAATTGCCGATAGTTTACGCAGTCAATGAAAGTCTTGGGGAATTCGGAATAATTTTTTTAGCCGTGATAATGGCATCAACGATATTAACAAGTTTAATGGGATTTTATTTCGTGACAAGCCGCTTGATGTATGTCCTCGCTAAAGAAAATTTGTTGCCGAAAAGATTTTCCGTAATCAACAAAAGTCGGATACCGGGTAACGCAGTAATTATAGTAATGTTAGCGTCGTTGCCGATACCTTTCATTGGACGCACAGTTTTAAATTGGCTGACGGATATAACGACGATTGGCGCGGTAATTGCTTACGGTTATGTATCGGCGGCAACATTTTTTTCTGCGCGGTCGGCGCGTAATGGTCGCTTTATGTTATGCGGCGCGGCGGGAGTACTTTTCTCAATAATCTTTGCAATTTTCCTTTTGATTCCGAATTTATTTACTGAAGGCGCATTACCGACAGAATCCTACTTTGTCTTATTTTTGTGGAGCGTCACCAGCTGTATATTTTTCAGATTGATATTTCGCCGTGATAATGAAGGACGTTTCGGAAAATCAATCGTCGTATGGATTGTAATGTTATTCTTGATATTTTTCAGTTCGTTAATGTGGATGCGTCAAACAATGTCTGAAAATTTTAACGTCACGCTGAAAAATATCACGCAATATTTTACGGACGAGTTAAAAAATTACGGAGTTACACCGCATATAGCGCAAAGTATCCGCGAGGAAAGTTATATCAAGTCTCAAATGGATATTATCGGCGAATCACTTTTCAAAAACAATATGATTCAAGTTGCATTGGTAGTTTTTACTCTGTTCATAATGTTCAACGTTTATTCGGTAATGCGTCGTCGTGAACGAAATGCGGAAAAAGCAAAAATTCTCGCAGAAGAAAACAGCCGCGCTAAATCGCAATTTCTTTCCAATATGTCCCACGATATTCGTACACCTATGAACGCGATTATCGGCTACACTACGCTTGCCCTTCGCGAAGATACGACGCCCGCGCAGATGAGAAATTTTTTAGGGAAAATCGGCGCGTCCAGTCAACATTTACTCGCGCTGATTAATGACGTGTTAGAAATGAGCCGCATTGAAAGCGGAAAAATTGAATTGACCGAAGTCCCCACCGATTTAATTAAAATGCTTAATGATGTGCATGATATGTTTACCGCGCAGATGGCAAGTAAAAATATAAATTTTACGGTCGAATTTTCCAACGTAACCAATCGATATGTGCGTTGTGATAAAAATCATTTTAACCGCGTACTTTTGAATTTGACGAGCAACGCTTATAAATTCACTCCCGACGGCGGCAAAATTGAAATAATTCTTCGTCAACTGCGCGGAAAATTTAAAGATTATGCCGAATACGAATTGCACGTTAAGGATAGCGGAATTGGTATGACGAAAGAATTTGCGAAGAAAATTTTTGAACCATTTGAGCGCGAAAAAACTTCGACAATCAGCGGCATACAAGGTACGGGCTTAGGTATGGCGATAACCAAAAGCATTATTGATTTAATGCACGGAAATATTTCTGTTATCACGAAAAAAAATTTTGGTACGGAATTTATTGTAAACATTTCATTTGCGATTGAGTCTGAGCCGCCGCAAATTGATGATTTTGAACCCGTCAGCACTATTGACAGTACAAAAATAATGTTTGAGTCTGCAGAAAAAATTTCTGAACCTGTTGAAGTGGTTGCAGAAGTTCCCGCGCAGAGAAAACTTTTATTGGCTGATGACATTGAAGTAAATCGCGAAATAGCCGTAATGATTTTGGAAGAATTCGGATTTGCAGTCGAAGTTGCGGTAAACGGTAAAGAGGCTGTAGAAAAAATTGCCGCGTCGCGTGAAGGAGAATTTGACGCAATTTTAATGGATGTGCAAATGCCGGAAATGGACGGCTACGAAGCTACAAAGGCTATTCGTAATTTGGAAAATAAAAAGCTCGCCAATATTCCGATAATCGCAATGACGGCTAACGCTTTTAATGAAGATATTGAAAAGGCAAAATCAGTTGGTATGAACGCGCATATTCCCAAGCCGCTCGACGTACCGACAATGATGGAAACGCTTAAAAAAGTTGTTAAAGAATAGGATTACTGTATCCACAATTTTAAAAATTTTAACTCTGCGGAAAAAATTTTTCGTGGAGTTTTTTTATTGCAACAATTACCGAAAATCGCGCAGATTAGACTTTTTCAGAAATTGTGCTATAATTAATTGCTAATAAAAAAATTTAGATGAGGTGTAAATATTGAGTGAACTTTTCACGGGGAAAATTTTACCCGTCAACCTTGAACACGAAATGAAATTTTCTTATATAGATTATGCAATGTCCGTCATTGTGGCGCGAGCAATTCCCGATGTCCGCGACGGCTTGAAACCTGTTCACCGCAGAATTTTATACGCAATGCAAGAAGCGGGTATGACTAGCACTAAGCCTTATAAAAAATCTGCGCGTATCGTCGGTGAAGTTTTGGGTAAATATCATCCGCACGGCGACACTTCGGTTTACGACGCGATTGTTAGAATGGCACAAGATTTTTCAATGCGCTACACTCTTGCTGACGGTCACGGCAACTTTGGTTCAGTTGACGGAGACCCCGCCGCCGCTATGCGTTATACTGAAGTGCGTATGTCAAAAATTTCCGAATTGATGTTGCAGGACATTGAC
>FLNU01001397.1_pt1 | contig 11832 bp, 12 predicted proteins | sample 1140361 | NCBI WGS metagenome assembly FLNU01 (sample SAMEA3878206, study PRJEB12797) | bioreactor metagenome | biome: Moose rumen | place: Sweden | collected 2011-10 | reverse complement strand
ATAAAATTTCAGCAGTTAACCCTAGAGAGCACTTAACAATTGCTTTCGGATGCAGAGAATAATTCTGAAATTTAAATAATTTTCCCATTTACAAGAGGGCGATGCGGATTTTTTAATCCGCATCGCCTGTTTTACTTTTAAATACAAAACACATATTGTTCTATTATATTTAAAAATTTTGCTGTGCCATATTATAATTATACTTCGTAATTAAGTTTACCTTAATAAATAATAAAAAACCGAAACAAAGGTTTCGGTTTAAGTAAGTAAAAATATGATTAAGATTTAAGGTTTGTTTTTTATAATTGACTTCCAACTGCTTTATATAATCCTATGTAATCTACTAAGCAATTGATTTTTTGATCTGCAACAAGCTTATCTGTTGATAAAACATTTTCTTTCATCTGGATTAAGTCAAGTTTTGATATAGTTCCTTCGTTGTATCTTGCAGAACTGAATCCATAATCTTGTCTTTCCAGTTCGGATTGTTTTTTTGTATCTTGATATTTTTTATCATCGTGTTTTATTGTAATCAAAGCGTCATTTACTTCTTGAATAGCCGTCAAATTTGTTTGATAGTAATTATTTAAAACTCTTTCATATTCGTCTTTTTTGAGTTTTAAATTAGCAATTTTTCTTCCGCCTGTAAATAATGACCAATTTGCTCCTGCAGCTAAGGCTGTAAGTGCATTTTTTGTTGTCCATGCACTTCCGAGTTCACTGCCTAAAAGAACAGCCAAACCAGTCAAATTTATTGACGGTAAGAATTCTTTTTTAGCCACACGAACATCAATACCTGCTTTTTGAATCATTTGTTCTGATTTTATATAGTCAGGTCTTTGAGAAATAATTTCTGATGCTATTTCTGTTGGAATTACTCCGCTGTAGTTTAATTCATCATAGCTAATTCTTGCCAAACTTTCAGATTTTTCAGGACTTTCACCAATTAAAACACTTAATTGATTTAACAAAATTTTTCTTTGTTTTTTATATTCTGTTAAAGTTGTCATACCTGCAATATAAGATTTATTTGCTTTCACAGTATCTGCAGTCGAAGTTAAACCTTCTTGATTTCTCAAAAGCATCAAATCATATATAACTTTACGGTCTTGAACGATTTCTTCCTGCAATGCAATCATTTTATCGAGTTTTACGATATTTAAATACGTTGTTCCGACAGCAGAAGCAATTGCAATATAAGCGGCTCTTTCGTCCTGCAGGGATTGTTCATATTCTTTTTCAACAGCTTTTGTCTTGTCACGATTTTTTAAGAAAATATCAGCTTCGTAATTAACAATTGCCGGAGTCGCAAAAGACCAGTCAGAACTTGTTGTTCCGGGCATTTTTACATAAGCCGGCGAAAATCCTACACCCGCCATTGGTAACTCGTTCGCAAATTGTAATTTTACAGCCTGATAATATTCATCAACTGCAATTGTTGCCATTTTCAAATCATAATTATTCTTAATTGCTCTATCAACATATCCTGTTAACAAAGTATCATTAAAATTATCCCACCAGACATAATTTATGTATTCATATTTAAATTCGTCACTTTTAAGTCTCTGTTTATGTGTTTTTGTAATAGAGGCCTTTTTAGGTTCACTTGCCTTTTTAGTACCTATTGCAATAACCGGGGTAACATCTGTTAATATGAAACTTGCTAAAACCAGTGTAATTATTGTTTTTTTCAATGTTTTATATCCTCTTAAAATATCTGCTTGCATTTTGTATAATAGTATGATAGCATAATATTGTTGTAAATGCAACACATTAATTTTGTAACAAAAAAAATGAAACTATCAGAAGAAAAACATTATATAAATACAATTTTTTACAAAGTCGAACAAACAGCAAAATACTGCAAGTATCTTGGAAATCAAGTATTTCAGAAACTAAAGATGCCATTAACTTTGGATGAATTTTCCACCCTTGATACAATAAAAATTTATGGTGAAATTTGTCAAAGAGATTTGGCAAAATTAATTTTAAAAGACAGACCTTCCACCGGAAGGATTTTAAATACTCTTGAAGAAAGAGGTTATATAACAAGATTTGTTGATACAAAAAATAATCGATTGGTTCGTAAAATGTCACTTACGCTTGAAGGGGAAGATATTTTAACAAAAGCGACAAAGGTGTTGAGAAATTATGTTGACAATTTGCCTGAATTTATGAGCCAAAATGATTTAAATGCTTTGGAAAAAAGTATTGAAAAATTTAGACAAAGTTTGGAAAAAGAAGTAGAAATGAATATATAAAAGAGGTTATTAAACATGACAGAAAAAAATCAAGAAGAACAAATGGTTGAAGAAACAAAAGAAAACAAACCGAAAGGAAGAAAAAGAATAATAGCGTTTTCAGTAATAGCGATTGCTCTTGTTGCTGCTGGATGTTATTTATACAAAGAAATGCAGTATGTTTCAACAGATGATGCCTACGTTGAAACAACGACTGTAAATGTTGCGCCTAAAGTATCCGGCCAAATTGAAGAAGTTTACGTAACAGATAATCAGTATGTTAAAGCAGGTGATTTAGTTGCAATTATAGATGATGCCGATTATAAAGTAAGACTTGCGCAAGCTGACGCTAATTACGAAAAAATTAAAATTGATCAAGCAAATGCGAAAGCAAATTTAAAAGCATCAGAATCAAATATTGCGTTAGCTCAAAAGGATTTGGAAAGATATAAAAATCTTTATGAACAAGGTGCTGTTTCAAAACAAACATACGATGCAGCACAAGTTAAATATGACGGTGCAAAAGCCGGTTTAACTCAAGCTCAACAGGCTTTATTTTCCGATAGTACAGGCAAAACAGTTGCTGATGCCAATTTGTTAACCGCAAAAGCTGCAAAGGATAAAGCTGAATTAGATTTATCATATACTAAAATTTATGCTCCTCAATCAGGAACAGTAGCTTCACGCAGAGTGGAAAAAGGTATGTATGTAAATGTCGGAACGCCATTATTCACCCTTGTTCCTGATAATGTTTGGGTTGTGGCTAACTTCAAAGAAAACCAGCTTAGAAACATGAAAAAAGGTCAAAAAGTTGATATAAAAGTTGACACATATCCTAATAAAACTTTTAAGGGTGAAATTGACAGTATTCAGAGGGCATCAGGTGCAAAATCAAGCTTGTTCCCTCCTGAAAATGCCGTAGGTTCTTTCGTTAAAATTGTTCAAAGAATACCTGTAAAAATTGTTTTCACGGAAAAAATTGATCCTGAAGAATTCAATATTGTTCCTGGTATGTCAGTAGTGCCAAAGGTGAAAGTTAAATAAAATAAGTATTATTTGACTTATCTAACTTAAAAAAATCTATGTCTACACAGAATATAACAACAGAAGACGAAAATAAATATTTACCGAAGAATCCCTGGATAGCTTGTGCTCCGGTATTGTTAGCGTGTTTTATTTACGTTATGGACGGAACAATAGCTAACGTTGCCTTGCCGCATATGGCAGGAAGTTTCTCAGCAACACGTGATGAAAGTATTTGGATTTTAACAAGTTATTTAATTGCTTCAGGTATAGTTATTCCTTCAGTTGATTTTTTTAGTAAGTTTTTCGGACGTAAGAATTTTTATATAATAAGTATTCTTTTGTTTACAATCGCATCTTTTTTATGCGGAACAGCAAATTCTTTAGGTCAAATGGTTATTTACAGAGTTTTACAAGGTGCTGGCGGGGGAGGAATTGTTCCTTTGTCTCAAGCGATTATGATGGAAAGCTTTCCTAAAGAAAGACGTGGAACTGCAATGGCACTATTTGGCATGGGGGTAATTATTGCACCTATTGTCGGACCGGTTTTGGGCGGTTGGATTACAGACAATTGGACTTGGCCATGGATTTTCTTTATAAATGTACCTTTTGGGTGTTTGGCCGCTTTTATGGCAAAAAGTTTGTTATTTAATCCACCTTATGCACGACGCCAAAAAGGTGTTAAAATGGATTGGCTTGGATTTTCATTTTTGACATTGTGGTTAATATGTTTGCAGGTGTTTTTTGACAAAGGAAATAATGCAGATTGGTTTAATGCAACTTGGATAAGATGGATTTTCACAGCGTCTTGTATTTCGGCAGTATGTTTTTTCGTATCTCAAGCAACAAGAAAAAATACTCTTGTTGATATAACGGTATTTAAAAATAAAGAATTTGTGATAGGAACATTTATTCAAGTTGTAATGATGGCTGTTTTATACGCTTCCATTGCAATCTTACCCCAGTTTTTACAGAGTATGATGGGTTATACAGCATTTTTAAGCGGAATGTCAATGATGCCACGAGGTTTAGGCAGTATGACATCTATGGTTATTTGTGCTTTTATTGCGGATAGAGTAGATAAAAGAAAAATGGTTGTTGCGGGACTTTTGCTTATCGGTTCTGCGGGTTTAATCTTCGGATTTTTAAATCTTCAAATTGCAACCGTAAATATCATGATTCCAAATTATTTGATGGGTATGGGAATGGGTTTATCCATGATTCCTATTATTAATCTTTCTATGGAAACCCTTTCAAATCAACAAATGACAAACGCTTCAGGTCTTCAAAATTTATTTAAAAATATCGGTGGAGCAATCGGAACATCGCTTGTTGCAACATTTTTAACAAGATTTGCTCAAGTACACCAATATATGATGGTGGGAAAACTAAGTGAGTTTAATCCGAATTTTGTTGAAAGGGTTCAAACTACAACAGGTGCTTTAATGCAATATACTAGTCTTGATGTTGCACGACATATGGCAGATTATTCACTCTACGGAACATTAATAAAACAATCTACACTTTGGGCATTTATGGATTCTTTTAGGATTTTCGGTTTATTATGTTTTATATTAATTCCTTTGCTTTTGTTATTTAAAAAAAGTAAAAGCAGGGGTTAAGAGTTTTTTTTACAATACACTCTTGGTATTGCTGCCAATTCATAAAAACCGTGTTGCCTTAATATATGGTCTGTAAAATATTTTTCATCAAAATCTCCAATTATTACCAGAGATGAGCTATCAAAATGATTTCCAAGTTTTTGAGCAAGTAATTCTTGTTTTTTTATATCTAAATATGGCCAAAAATTTCTGCAGAACAAAATAGTATTACTTTTTGGCATTTTATCAATATCTTCCAGTATGTCTCCCTGTTCAAAATGAACTTTTTCATTTAAATATTTCTTTGGTTTTAATGTCATAAAGTAATTACCGTCTTGTGATTTCATTAAATCAAAATACGGAGTACAATAACCTCTTGTATGACATTTTATTTCGTAAAAATCAGATTCATCAATATTAAGAAAACCTTTTTGAGCCATTTCGATATTTTTGGCATCTAAGTCTTTGGCAATTACAGGAAAAAATTTTCTAGCATCCTTTGTATTTTGTTCAAGCATTTGTATTACAAAAGAATATGGTTCCATGCCATTAGAACAAGCGTGACAAAAAACATTAACCTTTGAAATATCTTTATATTTATAAAATAAAACTTTTGATAATCTTCGCCAATCAATATCATGGCGAAAAAAATAAGTTGTTGTACGATACAACAATTTACCTGATTCATTGTTAATTATACGTCTGTTTGCCTGAAAACTATAATTATATTTATTATTTGAAATAGGACTTACATACATATTTTTTATAAAATATGTAAAAATAAAAATTGCTAAAGATTAGACCGGATTTAAATCCGGTCTAAAATAATTAAATATTTGATTTTCTTTCAAAATTTTTACGAATTTTATTTTTCGCCCTTTCTAAGTTTTTTATTTTCTTTTCTGCTTGCGAAATTTGTTTTTTTGCTGCTTTTCTTTCTTCTTTTACAGTTTGATATTTGGCATCAATATTTGCATAATTCGTCCTATAATTTAACAATTTATTTCTAACTTCAACTTGCGCATTATCTATTTGTAAAATGGCACTCTGCATTTTTGCTCCGCCTGTAACTTGGCTAGGATCAAGTAAATCAGTTCCTTTGGCTGTCACTCCAGAAACAGTTTTAGAAGTTGTTGTTGCTGGTGCTTGAACTGCCGGAATATCATCAAAATTCAATGGTGTAAAACTTGTAGTTTCAGCATTTGCAAAATTTGCACTTATAATTATTGCGCATAGTGAAAAAGTTAAAATTTTTGATAATTTTCTCATTAAAATAGTCCTCCGATTGTAATAATAAATATTTTAACCTATATTTTTCGATTGGAAAAGAAATTTACAATATTTAATGTATATTATTAAAATTTTTATCAATTTATATTTAAATTCTAAAAATTTTTAATATTTTAAATTTTTATTATACAATTATTTTGTTAGGTAAAATAATGTTAAATCAATTTTCAAGAACCCAATTGTTAATCGGAGAGGAAGGAATTAAAAAACTTGCTCAGTCTCGTGTGGCTGTTTTTGGAATTGGAGGTGTGGGAGCTTATGTTGTTGAAGCTCTTATCAGAAGCGGGCTCGGTACAATTGATATAATTGATGATGATAAAGTTTGCTTGACAAATATTAATAGGCAACTTTACGCAACAAGAAAAACTATAGGTAAATATAAAATTGATGTTGCTAAAGAAAGAATTTTAGAGATAAATCCGGATGCGATTGTTAATACATATCAAACATTCTATACCCCAAAAACAGCGGATTCTTTTGATTTTAGTCACTACGATTATGTTGTTGATGCTATAGATACAGTTGTCGGAAAACTTTCATTGATTGAAAAAGCAAAAGAATATAATGTTCCCATAATTTGTGCCATGGGAGCAGGAAATAAAATGGATCCGACAAAATTTGAAGTAGCAGACATTTCAGAAACTTCTGTTTGTCCTCTGGCTAGAGTTATTAGGGTTGAATTAAGAAAACGAAAAATATCAGGAGTTAAAGTTGTATATTCGAAAGAACCACCAATTGCTCCTAAAGAAGATATGTCAATAAGCTGTCGTGCTCATTGTGTATGCCCTCCGGGAACCAGAAAATGTACAGTAAAACACCAAATCCCCGGCAGTAACTCATTTGTACCACCGGTTGTTGGTTTAATTATTGCAGGCGAAGTAATTAAAGACTTAATAGGATATAAAAATTAGATTATTTGATTTTGCGGATTGTTTCGACATCTATTTCTACAGAATCTCCTTTTCTTTCAATCTCACCTGTAATTTCAATTCTATCCTGTATATTTACAGATTGTCCTAACCATTTGTCTTGGTCTATCTCAACAACAATTGTTCCTGTAGGATCTTTAAATAAATATTTATCAGAAGATATTTTTTTTACAATATTCCCATCTAAAATAACATAACTGTCATCATTTAACTTTAATGCATTTATTACATTAGTTTTGTTCGATTCTCCGTTTTGAAATCCAACAGGATTTGCAAACACTAAAGACGAAGTTGCAATAAACAAAGAAAGAAAGAGTATACATTTTTTCATATCGATGCCTCCATATTTTCACTTAGAGTAATCTCATTTTCTCAAAAAAACAATTACCTATGTTATTAAATAATTATACAAAAGAAAAGACAGGTCACTACCTGCCACTTTAATTTTATTAGACTAAATTTTAATTTGTTAAGAATCGTATATTACCTGCTTTAAGGATTAACCGAAAGTTCCTCCTGCGCATTCGCTTTTGGACTCGGTTATCCTCTACACAGCTATACTATTTATATTTACGACTGTGTGTATGCTAAGCTTCACGCTTTGCTTTTATTTATGAGAACTTGCACTTAAATATTTTGATAAACATCAAAACTGAGTAATCAAATCCTCGATTTTCAATCATTCTAGCTTAAAATTATTTTTTTGTCAAGGCCCTTATTAAATTTAATAAAAACATTACACCCACAAGAATAATCGTAAGGATAATGTCGTATTTAATTGCATTATAGCTTGTAAAATGGTTCGCAAATAAACAAGCCAATCCCCCTGCAATAATAGCGACAGTTGTAAGAATTACAACTGTATTTTTTTGAGAAAAACCTGCATGCAACAATTTGTGATGAATGTGTTCTGCATCTGCAACAAACGGAGACTGACCTTTAAAAATTCTTCTAAAACTTGAATACGTAATATCCATAATCGGAACTGCCAAAACTACAAATGGCAATAAAATCGCCAATGTCGCCCCCTTCATTACTCCTGTTATAGATATCGTTGCAAGTAAAAATCCGGAGAATAGCGCACCACTATCACCCATAAATATTTTAGCCGGATTAAAATTAAATGTTAAAAATGCCAACATCGAACCTGCAAGTATAAAACCAATTAAAGCACTAATAGGACTAGCCGGACTTAATGTAACCGCAAGAATTGCAAGAGTTATGGAATTTACCGTAACAATAGAACCGGCAAGACCATCAACACCGTCAATAAAGTTCAAAGCATTTGAAATTCCGACAATCCATAACAATGTAATCGGGTATGACCACCAACCCAAATCTATTCCGTCAAAAAACGGTATACTTGTTATTTGAACTCCGAGTAGGTACACAATAGTTGCTATCGTGATTTGTACAAATAATTTAAACTTCGCTCCAAGACCATATACATCATCAATTAATCCGAGCAAAAACATTAACGAACTGCCTAAAAGTATTCCTGACATCAATTTCCCATACGGGTAATAACTCATAAGTACAAGACATAAAAATGTCAGCATTGTACTTGCCCAAATAGCAACTCCACCTATGCGTGAAATAGGTTTAGTATGAATTTTTCTTGCATTAGGTATATCTACAAGACCTTCTTTTTTTGAAAAACTTATAACCATTGGAACTAAAAATACACCAAATATATAAGCTATTATCATTCCAATTATATGCGCATTTGTATTTGTTAACTTGATAATAATTGTTTGTTTCTCCTTAATATAACGGGTGTTTTGCGCATAATTTCAAAGAGCGTTCTTTCAAATTATTTAGCGCAATTTCATTATCTGATGAAAATATCGCAGATGCAATAATTTTTGCAACTTCTATCATATCTTCTTCTTTAAAACCTCTTGTGGTAACAGCAGGTGTACCGAGTCTTATACCTGAAGTCACAAAAGGACTTTGCGGATCATTTGGCACAGTGTTTTTATTTGCGGTTATTCCGACTCTTTCAAGCACATTTGCCATATCTTTACCGGTTTTGCCCGTTTTTCTTAAATCTAAAGTCATAAGATGGTTTTCTGTCATTCCGCCGACAATATCCAGACCTTCATCCATAAGTCCTTGGGCAAGAGCTTGGGCATTCTTAATAATTTGAGAAGCATATTCTTTAAATTCCGGTTTTGAAGCTTCTAATAGTGCAACAGCCTTTCCTGCAATTATGTGTTCCAAAGGTCCGCCTTGCATTCCAGGAAATACCGCTTTGTCTATTACTTGAGCAAATTCTTCTTTGCACATAATTATTCCGCCACGAGGGCCACGAAGGGATTTATGAGTAGTAGTAGTAACAAAATCACAGTATGGAGCAGGTGATGGATGTAACCCAGCCGCAACAAGTCCTGCAATGTGAGCTATATCTGCTAATAAAAGTGCTCCAACTTCATCGGCTATTTCTCTGAACTTTTTAAAATCTATTATTTTTGAATAATTACTTGCTCCGCAAATGATAAGCTTAGGCTTATGTTCAATTGCCATTTGACGTACGTTTTCATAATCAATTTCACCATTTTCATTAATTCCGTATGACTTTACACCAAAATACAAACCCGAAAAATTGACAGGTGAACCGTGAGAAAGATGTCCTCCATTTGACAAATCCATGCTTATAACTCTATCTCCCGGTTTCATTGTTGCCATGAATACTGCCATATTTGCTTGAGCACCGGAGTGAGGTTGTACATTGGCATGATCCATTCCAAAGAGTTTGCATGCTCTTTTTTGTGCTATTTCTTCTATCACATCTATATGCTCGCAACCATTGTAATAACGCTTGTGAGGTTTACCTTCGGCATATTTGTTTGTTAAAACACTTCCGCATGCTTCCATTACTGCAAGAGATGTGAAATTTTCACTTGCAATAAGTTCAATATTTTCCTGCTGTCTTTTAAGTTCCGCCTCTATTTCTTGTGCAACTTGCGGATCAATCTTTTTTATATTCTCTAAATTCATTTATACACTCTCCCCTTTTATCCAATTATATTCATTTGAATAAAAATTGGCAAATTGTATAAATAAATTTTTATTTTGCTCTCAATGTTGTAATAAAATGGTTCAATCTTTTCATTGCTATTTTCAATTTTTCAAGCGAATATGCATAAGATATTCTCAAATAGCCTTCACCACTATCACCAAAAGCTGTTCCGGGTACTGCTGCAACTTTTTCTTCTTGCAAAAATTTTGTTGCAAATTCTTCACTGGACATTCCGAACTCTTTTATACACGGAAAAACATAAAACGCTCCAAAAGGTTCAAAACATTCAAGTCCAATTTCTTTAAAAGAATTCATCAAGAATCTGCGTCTTTGATTATATGATTCTCGCATAGTTTTAATATCTTCATCACCGTTTTTCAATGCTTCGATTGCGCCATACTGACTCAAAGTCGGTGCGCACATTATTGCAAATTGGTGAATTTTTGTCATCTGTTTAATTAATTTTTCAGGACCGCATGCGTAACCTAATCTCCATCCGGTCATAGCATAAGCTTTTGAAAAACCATTGATTAAAAGAGTTCTTTCTTTCATTCCTTCAATACTTGCAATTGAGGTGTGTTTCCCTTTATATGTTAATTCTGCATATATTTCATCGGACATTACAAAAATATCTTTTTCAATAACAATACGAGCAATCTTTTCTAAATCTTCTTTTTCCATTATTGCTCCCGTAGGATTATTAGGATATGGCAATATTAGAACTTTTGTTTTATCAGTAATTGCATTTTCTAATTCTTCCGGAGTTAAACGAAAATCATTTTCTGCTTTTAAGTTTATTATTACATTTTTTCCACCGGCAAGATAAGAACAAGGAGCATAAGAAACATATGACGGTTGGGGAATAATGACTTCATCTCCGGGATTTATAATCGCTCTAAGTCCAATATCAATTGCTTCAGAACCGCCTACGGTTACAAGAATTTCGTTATCAGGATTATACTTTACATTATAATGAGAATCCACGTAAGAACTTATTTCATTTCTCAATTCTTTAAGTCCTGAATTAGAAGTATAGAATGTTCTTCCCCGTTCGAACGAATATATCCCTTCTTCTCTTATATGCCAAGGGGTTTCGAAGTCCGGTTCTCCAACACCTAAAGAAATAGCATCTTTCATTTCGCTTACTATATCAAAAAATTTGCGAATTCCGGAGGGTTGAATTTCTTTAACTTTGTCTGACAAAAAATCCTTCATGGAGTAACAACCTCTCTAGTATCTTCGTCATTCTTATCAAGAATTGTTCCATGATATTTGTATTTTTTTAGAATGAAATGAGTTGCAGTACTCAAAACACTATCTAATGTTGACAATTTGTCAGTTACAAAACTTGCAATATCTTTTAATGTTTTTTCTTCAAGTGTAACAAGCAGGTCAAATCCACCGGAAATCAAATAAACAGATTTTACTTCCGGATAGTTATAAATTCTTTGTGCAATTTTATCAAATCCTTGACCACGCTGCGGAGTTACTCTTACTTCAATAAGCGCTGTTACTTTTTCAATAGAAGTTTTTTCCCAATCAATTAAAGTGTGGTAAGCGCAAATAATACCTTCTTCTTCAAGTTTTTTTATTTCGTTAGCGACATCAATTTCTGATTTACCAAGCAATGCGGCCAATTCATCAATAGCAATGCGACTATTTTTTTCAATTATTGAAAGTAACTCATTTCTCATACTGTTTCTCCTTATTATTATATTATAATATAA
>FLNU01000089.1_pt1 | contig 11882 bp, 8 predicted proteins | sample 1140361 | NCBI WGS metagenome assembly FLNU01 (sample SAMEA3878206, study PRJEB12797) | bioreactor metagenome | biome: Moose rumen | place: Sweden | collected 2011-10 | reverse complement strand
GCGGCAAAGAGCAAGAAGAAAGGAACAGCCACCCACACCTATTTCGTTGAAGACTATTGGCGCAGCATTCCCGATAACCTGCCCCTCTTTTCGAGCGCCTACACAGATGTGGCAGGACGGCATGAACAGTCGGATCTCTCTGTTCTCACCTATTTTCCAGCCACTTTACAACTGCGACTGGTAGAACCTCGTCTGAGAAAAGGTGAGTATCTAGGAATCTGCGGCAATACCAGCCAGCTTGGCAACTGGGAAAAAGCCGTACGTATGAAGATGACCGGCCTTCAGGAATGGTCGTTCAACATCGACACCAATGCCCTGTTTCATCCGTTGGAATATAAATATGTGATACTCAACGAGGAAGGTGAGATTCTCCAGTGGGAAGAGGGCGCCAACCGCTATATTCACAAAATCATTATCAGCAAAGAACGTCAGACGTGGGTGAAGACTGAACGTGCCTGCCGCTTCAGCCTGCCAAACTGGAAATGCGCCGGTGTGGTCATCCCTGTGTTCTCTCTCCGCACGGAGAACAGCTATGGCGTGGGTGATTTCGGCGACTTGAAGGAGATGATCAGCTGGGCTTCAAGTGTGGGCATGCATGTGGTTCAGATACTGCCTATCAACGACACGATGATGTCAGGCAAATGGACCGATTCCTATCCTTACAACTCCATCTCCATCTACGCTTTCCATCCAATCTATGCCAACTTGCGTGATTTGCCGGCTCTGAAAGACAAGCTTCAGATGGAAAATTTCCATATCCGCCAGCAAGAACTCAACCGTGCTCCTCAGATGGATTACGAAGCCTCCATCTCTCTGAAAATGGACTATTTCCGCGCTGTCTATTCCCAGGAATGGCCAAAGGTGTCGGAATCGGCTGATTACAAAGCTTTTTTTGAGGCTAACAAGAGTTGGCTGGTGCCTTACGCAGCTTTCAGCTACCTGCGCGACACCTATGGAACGCCAGATTTCCGCGTGTGGCCGAAACATGGTAAATACAATAAGTCTGACATCACCCGTCTGAGCTCCCCTCAGGGCAAGGACTATGAAGAAATCGCCCTCTATTATTATATCCAGTATCAGCTCCATCTGCAACTGACCGACGTTCATAACCATGCAAAGGCAAGCGGTGTGATTATCAAGGGCGACATACCTATCGGTATCAGCCGCAACAGTGTGGAAGCATGGAGTGAGCCTCATTATTTCAATATGGACTCCCAGGCCGGCGCACCGCCTGACGCTTTCTCTGTGAATGGTCAGAACTGGGGGTTCCCTACTTACAACTGGCATGAGATGTCGAAAGACGGCTATTCATGGTGGAAACGCCGCTTTACGAAGATGGCAGAGTATTTCGATGCCTATCGCATCGACCATGTGCTCGGTTTCTTCCGCATCTGGGAAATCCCTTCTCATTCCGTCCACGGTCTGTTAGGCTGTTTCTCCCCTTCCCTGCCGATGAGTCAGAGCGAGATAGAGAACTACGGCTTCCATTTCAACCGTAAGCTGATGACCGAGCCGTTTATCAACGATGACATCCTCTATCAGATATTCGGACACCGTGCAGACATGGTGAAGATGCTTTATCTCGATAACAAACCGACAAATAATGGAGAGATTGTGCATAATGTGTTCGGAGGAGTGAACGGCATGTACAAACTGAAAAAGGAGTACGACACCCAACGTAAGGTGGAAACAGCCTTCCGCGACAAGGCCGACGAAGAGAGCATGCTTATCCGTGAGGGTCTCTACAGCCTGATCAGCAATGTGTTGTTCCTTGTAGACAAAGAGAACCCTCACGGGTATCACCCACGTATCAGTGCCCAGAACGACATGGCCTACCGCTATCTTTCCGATAGCGACAAATATGCTTTCAACGCACTTTATAACGACTATTACTACAATCGTCATAACGAATTCTGGTATGAAGAGGCCATGAAGAAGCTGCCGATGCTTACACAGTGTACGCGTATGCTGGTTTGTGCCGAAGACCTCGGCATGGTTCCTGCCTGTGTGCCGGTGCTGATGTCCGACCTCCGCATTCTCAGCCTGGAGATCCAGAGTATGCCGAAAGCGTTCAATGTGGAGTTCGGCGACCTGAGCAGCAACCCATACCTCTCTGTTGCCACCATCTCCACCCACGATATGTCCACACTGCGACAGTGGTGGGAAGAAGACCCTGAACGTACCCAGCGTTATTTCAACCAGTCGCTTCAGATTGACGGACCGGCACCTGCTGAGTTGCCTGGCTGGCTGTCGGAGAAGATTGTGAACCGCCATCTCTATTGTCCGTCAGCCCTGTGTCTTCTCTCATTGCAAGACTGGCTGTCCATCGACGAGCATGTACGCAACAAAAACAAGGACATTGAGCGTATCAATATTCCTGCAAACCCTCGTCACTATTGGCGTTGGCGTATGCATCTGAATGTAAGCGACCTGAAGAACAATCAGACATTGAGCAACCATATTCGTGAGATGATTGAGCATTCGGGCCGATAACCCCTTCTTTTCTTTGCCGGCAACATTTGTTTGTATGCTTGCAATTAATAATAACAACGACAGAAAACCACTTGATGAATTTGAAGAATACTGACAGACGGCTGAAATTTCTGATGGTGTTTATTATCACCATGGGAATTTTGGCCGTTTTACGTCATGCCTTCAACATCAAGATTCCGTCTTACGACAGTCTCACAGCCAATGCTACAGCATCTGTTGATACGACTGTCATTGAAGCAGTGGTTCCTTCAGAGGCGTTGACGGAAGGAAGCTCAGAGGAACAGGAAGCGAACATACTGGAAGAACTGGAAGAGACAGAGATGTCGGAAAGCGATTTGGCGGAAGCAGCTATAGCAGACTCCGTGGAACTCTCCGACAGCATGCCTGTTGACACAAATGTGAACCGCAACACCTATCTCTACAAACTGAGCGGAAAGGTCTGGAGTTATAAGGAATGCTTCCCCGACACTCAGAAGCAACATGTGTCTGCCGCCCTGAAAAACGGAATCAAGCCAGTGGAGTCGCACGCAGCCATCCTTTCGCTCGCCCGTCGTCATAAACTGGTAAGCATTATGGACTCCCCGTTTTTTGTGGTGGAGAAACTTGACTATTCAATGCCTTATCTCGTGCCAAAAGCCAAAGACCTGCTGACTGAGATTTCCGTTAACTTTTTAGATTCGCTGCGTTCGAAAGGACTTCAACTCTTTCTCCCGATTATCACCTCCGTCACCCGTACTACTTCTGATGTGGAGAAACTGCGGAGAAGAAACCGTAACGCCACCGATAACTCATGCCACAGTTACGGCACCACCTTCGACATCACTTACAGCCGCTATATGCCTCTTACTGGTATGCCGACACCAGTTGACAGCGCCACCTGGCAGCGAGGTGAATATAAACTATGCCTTGCTGAGGTGCTTTACGATTTGCGTAGTCAGGGAAAATGTTATGTGAAACACGAACGCAGACAGCCATGCTTCCATATCACGGTAAGGTAGAGGTACTTTGAGCTTTGAGCTTTGAGCTTTGAACTTTAGAGTTACTGTCAACTGTCAACTAAAGCTCCACGACGTTTTGGGGTTTGCCGTTGATGAAGGCTTTCACGTTGGCTGTACATATATTGACCAGACGCATACGAGCTTCTTGGGTAGCCCATGCAATATGAGGGGTGAAAAACGCATTACGAGCAGTGAGTAATGGGTTGCCTTCTCTTGGAGGCTCCTGTGTGATGACATCAGCGCCATAAGCCTGAATCATTCCGCTATTGAGCGCATCAGCCAACTCCTGGTCGTTGACGAGCGGCCCGCGTCCGGTGTTAATGATGATGGCATTCTTTTTCATCGTCTCAATCCGTCTTTTGCATACCAGATGGCGTGTAGATTCCGTAAGCGGACAATGTAGGCTCAGAATGTCCGCGCTTTCGAACAATTCTTCCATCGTCACACCAACAGCACCTTCAGGCAGGTCCTCCTGACTTTTTGAAGTGAATGCTATCACCTTCATACCGAAAGCCAATGCGATTTTAGCCACCGCCTGACCGATGTTTCCCAAACCGACAATTCCGAAGGTCTTTCCAGCCAGCTCATGGAACGGATGACTGAGGAAAGAGAAATCGGGACTTTGCTGCCATGCCCCCTTTTTGTTGTGTTCAGCATACCAATCCACCCGGTTCACGATATTGAGCAGGTGGGCAAACACCATCTGTGCCACGCTGTCGGTGCTATAAGACGGAATGTTTGTTACAATCACATTCTGTCGAACCGCCGCCTCCAAATCCACCACGTTGTAACCCGTAGCCAGTACGCCGATATAGAGCAGGCGCGGTAACTGATTGAGGATTTCAGCGTCCATCACCACTTTATTGGTCAGCACAATCTCTGCTCCACGGCAACGTTCCACCACCTCTTCAGGAGCTGTCCGTTCATACACTGTTAATTCTCCCAAATCCGCAAGCGGTTCCCAAGAGAGGTCACCTGGATTCACTGTATAAGCATCAAGTATGACGATTTTCATAATAAAGGATGAGAAATAAAGAATGAAAAGTAAAAAAAGCTTTCGCAGCACAAAGGTACAAAGATTTACAATATAATTGTAAAAAAAACGTTAAAATATATTAGTTGACGGTTGACGGTTGACAGTTGACGGTATTTAAAAGAAGATGAGTCAAGGGAAGGCGCATAAAGAAGGCGAAAGCAGTTTCCGCCACATACTCAAATACACCGGTATCTTCGGAATGGTACAGGTGTTGAATATGCTGATGAACATCATCCGCAACAAAGTTGCGGCAATGTTTCTCGGCCGTGCCGGTATGGGTATGCTCGATATGTACAACAAATCGGCGAATCTGCTCAGTCAGTCCACCAACTTTGGTATCTCCATCAGCGGTGTGAAGCAGATGTCGGAGGCAGCGAGCCAGCAAGAGATGCAGCACACCCGCCACTATGCCACCACCCTCCGCACCTACAGCATGATGGTGGGTTTGTTCGGTATGGGCATCTGTATTCTCTGCCACTGGTTTCTGCATGACTCTTACACCACTGTGAACTTCTTACTTCTCTCTCCTGTCATCCTGATGATGGCGGTGAACGAAGGAGAGATGGCAATTCTGAAAGGCACGAAACAGCTGATGCGTCTGACCACCGTATCGGTTCTGATTGCCTTCATCATCCTCATGGTGTTCACCCCCTTCTTTTATTTCATGCATTCCAGGGGTATCATCTGGGCATTGCTGCTGAGTCATATCATCATTTGTCTGACCACCCTACATTTTTCCACCAAACATCTGCCTTACCGGGTAGACCTGTTCTCAAAAGAGACTCTCCGGACAGGTCTGCCGATGCTTCGTATGGGTATCGGCCTGCTCATCGCCGGGCTCTTCGGCAAAGGGTCAGAATTTCTGGTAAACTATTTCATTGAGCATAACAGCGGGTTGGATGATGTGGGGCTGTTCAACCGTGGTTACACCATGGCAGTGGTCTATGCAGCCATTATCTTCAGTGCGATGGATGCCGACTACTACCCACGACTCTCAGCCACGGAGAATGACATACATCTTCAGAATATCACCATCAACCGACAGATAGAAGTGTGCGTGCTGCTCATCTCACCATTCCTTGTCTTTTTCACTGTCGGCCTGCCTATTATCGTGCCCATCCTCTTTTCACAAGACTTTATGGAGTGTATTCCCATGACATTAGGTGCGATATTCTTCATGTTTTTCCGAGCACTCTGTCTGCCGGTAAGCTATCTGGCACTGGCACGCAGTGATTCCAAGATGTATATGCTCACAGAGCTGATTTACGACACGATGATAGCCGTGCTGATTCCTATAGCCTTCCATTATTGGGGATTGGGAGCCACCGGCTTCACCATTTCTTTCTGTGGGTTCATCAGCCTCCTTCTCTATTATTTCCTCTACCACTGGCGCTATGGCTTCCGGTTCGACACAAGTCATCTGGGCATCTACATAGTGCAGAGTCTGCTACTGACGGGAGCCGTGTGGCTGGCATTCCAGACAACAGGGTGGATGCGTTGGATGACTGGTGGTTTGCTGGGGTTACTCTCACTGGTGATCTCCATTCGTATCCTGTCGAAAGAAACAGATATCATTTCCCGTCTGAAAACTAAATTCAAAAGACAATGAGTAAGGTGAGCATACTGACAGCAGTCTATAACGACGAGCGGCATTTACGTAAATGTCTCGACTCACTATGTGGCCAGACCCTTCGTGAAATCCAGATAATATGCATCGACGACTGCTCCACTGACTCCTCACTTACCATCCTCAGGGAATATGCTGCGAAAGACCCGCGCATCGTGGTGCTGGAACAGCCGGAGAATCAGGGACAGGCCATCGCCCGCAACCGGGGAATTGAGGTGGCAGACGGCCAGTATATCACGATGCTCGACAGCGACGATTGGCTGGCTCCCGATGCGTTGGAGAAAGCCTGTCGGAGTCTGGAGGAGAATCCTGACTGCGACTGTGCCCTCTTCCGTCTGATGCTCTGCTACCCTCAACCCGACGAAGAGCATCTTACCATCGAGCATTATCAGAACCGCACCACCCACCTTATTATGGCAGGAAAAGACGCGTTCATGCTGTCGCTCGACCAGAGTCTCCACGGCGTGTATCTTGCCCGTGCCGAGTTGTTCAAGCGATATCCTTACGATGACAGTTGCCGGCTTTACAGCGACGACAACTCCACATCCATCCATTATCTCCATTCACGCTATGTGGTGCTTTCCGAAGGCGAATATTTCTACTTGAAGCATGCAGCATCGTCCACCATCCGCACGTCGATGCTGCGGTTTGACTTCATGTTTGCCAACCTGAGCATGAAACGGATGCTGGAGGAAGAAGCCAAGGCAGGCACTCTGGGAGGAAAGCGCGACCAACGGTTGGTGCTCGACTTCTATGAGTCGCACCGCTGGCTCGTGGTGGTCGGCACCTATTATTTCTATTATCTTCACAAACAGGATTTCACGGAGGAGCAGCACAAGGAAATCCAGCAACGGTTCACCGACATTCTGCAAACCATTGAAGCGAACCGCATCTCATGGAATCTTCGTATCAAACCGGGATACACACCTGTGAAACGATGGAAACTCTTTCAGCTTCAGGAAGAAATCTATTTCTTCTTCAAACAAAAATTTTCGCCATCAGCACAGTATTAAGCCCGAGTTTGGCAGATTGGAGAATTATATGTAATTTTGCAATATCAAAAAAGAGCATATTAATATATGGTATTGAATTATATTTGGATAGGACTATTTGTGGTTGGTCTGATTGTAGGTCTGATTAATCAGATTTTCTTTGGTCAGGCCGATACGTTGCCACTGATGATGGACTCCACATTTGAGATGTCGAAGAGTGCTTTTGAGATGGCACTCGGACTGACCGGCACGCTCACCTTGTGGATGGGCATCATGAAAATCGGAGAGGACAGCGGAATGGTGGGCAAGCTGGCCCGTTTTCTGAGTCCTGTGCTGACCAAGCTGTTTCCCGAAGTGCCGAAAGACCATCCGGCGCTGAGTTCGATTTTCATGAACGTGTCCGCCAACATGCTGGGTCTGGACAATGCCGCCACCCCGATGGGACTGAAAGCCATGCAGGAACTGCAGGAGCTGAACAAGCAGAAGGACACTGCCACGAATGCGATGATCATGTTCCTGGTGCTCAACACCTCCGGACTGACCATCATCCCAATCAGCATCATGGCCTACCGTCAGCAGATGGGAGCTGCCGACCCGACAGATATTTTCATCCCGTTGTTGCTCACTACTATGTGCTCCACGGCAGTGGGATTGCTCACAGTGTCGGTACGTCAGAAGATTAATCTCTTCCAAAATGCATTCCTCGTGATGTTCGCCGTGATTATGGCGCTTGTGGCCGCTTTGTTCTGGTCCATCTGGGGTATGGACAAAGGTGAGATGGAGACCTTCTGCCGAGTGCTGACCGCCGTGTTGTTGCTTGGTACGATCATCCTGTTTATCTGCTACGGTTGGAAGAAAAATATCAATGTGTATGACTCCTTCATCGCAGGTGCTAAAGGCGGATTCAACGTGGCAGTCAGTCTGATTCCATACTATCTGGCGATACTTGTGGCTATCGGCGTGTTCAAAACCTCCGGTGCGATGACATTGTTTCAGGAGGGTCTGACTTGGTGTGTGGGGAATATGGGACTCAACACCGACTTCGTGTCGGCCATTCCTGTGGCACTGATGAAGCCGCTCGACGGCGGTGCAGCTCGCGGTATGATGCTCGACTGCATGCAGACCTACGGCCCAGACTCCTTTGTGGGTCATGTGTCGAGCGTGATGCAGGGAAGTACCGACACCACACTGAAAATCCTTGCTATCTACTTCGGTAGTGTAGGTATCAAGAAATACCGCTATGCCGTGGGTTGCGGTCTGTTGGCCGACCTCGCCGGCATCATCGCCGCCATCCTTATCAGCTATTTCTTCTTTTATTGATTTTTCAAGAGAATGAGAGAAGATGAGACAGATGTTGGCCATTCGAATGGCGTAGGACACGGGGAGACGGGGCATGAGGGTTCTTTCAGAACACTCCTTTGGAAGACTAAAGCCTTCGTCTTCGCAAGCAAAGCTTCTATTACGCTTTGCCGTCTTTACAAGTCGATGGTTTTAGGGAATAAAGAAAGTTGAGATGGTGAAGGAGGTAAGGACGAGTGTTTTTCGATAAACATTTTAGCTGTGATATAGAAAAAGGCTCCTGATTGGAAGCCTTTTTCTATAGATTGATGTGAATTACCTTCTGCGGCTGGTGCCACCCGATGAGCTTGATGAGCTGCTGCTTGTGGAGCGTCCGCTGCTGACCGAACCTCTTGATGTGTTTGTGGAACGGCTTGAGCTGGAGGAACTGCTGCTGGAACTGTTGTAGCTGCTCGAAGAGCTCGAGCTGGAGCTGGATCTGCGGCTGGAACTCGTAGATGACGGAGAAGTAGAACTGGAAGACGAGCGTGAAGTGGAACGGCTCACTCCTGTGCTGCGGGTCGGGGTGGTGGCAGACTGCTGGGTAGCATTGTTGTTAGTCTGCTGAGTAGTGCGTGTAGTCTGCTGAGTAGTGCGTGTAGTCTGCTGAGTAGTGCGTGTAGTCTGCTGAGCCGTCTGGTTAGCCGGCTGTGTTGTGTTGTTGTTCCGAGGAACATTGCCTGCGCGAGAGACACCATTATTGGTGGTAGGCGTGTTGTAGTTGTTGTTATTAGGACTGGTGGTCGGCTGGTTCGTTGTAGGCTGACCATTTCCGTTGAAGTTCTGCTGTGTGTTCGGCTGAGCCGGATGGTTTCCGCCATTCACGTCAGGACGGGTGCTTCCTCCATGATCATTCATCTGCGGGTTGGTATAACCACGGCGTGCGGCTGTTCCGTTGGTGAACTTCTCATAGTGACGGTCCATGTGTGGGTTATACTGTCCTGGAGGAGGTGGTGCCACCGACGGGTGCATGTTCACGTACGTGGCTGGTCCAGCCCATGTCCCATACATATAATAGCTTGGGTTGCCGATATACGCGCCATGGTAGGAACGGTACACCGTCGGGTAGTCACGGTAGAAGAGGCTGCGGCTTGGATAGTAGGAGTAAACATCGAGATACCACGAGCTTCCCATGTAGGAGAGCGGGTTGTAGAAGTAGTCGATGTAGGTATATACCCTGTACTGGTACGGATCGAGCACATAGAACATGTTGTCGTCGCGAATTGGCCAGTAGTACTCCACGTCGAGATTTGTATATACCGAACGGAAGTAATCGTAGTTGATCTGATACACAGCATCATACTGGATGCTGGTGAGGTCGAGTTCATACGCCATCTTATCGGAAAGATAGAGCGAATACCTCCTTGACTTTGATTTCGACAAAGCCGACGCGTTGAGGGTCAGTGCCATCAGAAGCGCGAAGATGTAAAACTTTTTCATAATCTCAATCTTTTTAGAGGTTAATAAATCCTTTTAATTATTTCTGGTGCAAAGATGCACATAATTTCCGAGAGGAAAAAGGAATTTGCGATAAAATCGTTAGTTTTTTTCCTATTTGTAAGCGACAAATCCCCCACCCTCATGCAGAAATCCCTTCTGAAATGTTATTTTTTTCATAAAGAATCTTGCAGAACCGATTATTTTGCGTAAGTTTGCATCGGACTTATTTTTTACCTATTTATTAACACATTCATCACTATGAGAAAATCCTTTTTTCCAATGCTTGCGGTAGTTTTGCTGACCACCGTGCTGTTCTCCTGCACCACGAAGCAAACAGCCATCAACAAGTTAGAGCGTTTCTCTTATGAGCTGCGCGACAACGGTCAGTACTACACCGTGAAGGACTGGGAGAACGCAGCAGAGAAGTTCACTGACATCCGTCAGAAAATCAACAAGTACGACTACTCTGCTGCCGACCGTAAGTATATCGGTGAGCTGGAGGGCAAGTGTGCCGGCTATGTCTATGAGGGCGTGAAAGGCAAAGTGAAGAACATGGGCAGCGAGCTCAACGGTATCCTTGAAGGCCTGCTCAACATCATCCAGCGTTAAGCCATGTATCTGCGCCAATTGTTCACACTGATCTTATCCTTTGTCTGTGCGTTGGCTCTCGACGCGCAGACAAAGCTTGACAATCTGAAAGGGATCAGCCGTCCCAAAATCGGGCTGGTGCTTGGTGGTGGCGGTGCGAAAGGCGCCGCCGAGATTGGTGCGCTCCGCGCCCTGGAGGAGGAAGAACTTGAGTTTGACTATATTGCCGGAACCAGCATCGGCTCCATCGTCGGAGCGCTCTACAGTTGTGGTTATCGCTCGAAAGATCTGGAGGAGCTTTTTCTCTCTCAGTCGTGGCTCTCGCTGATGACTGACCGCGATGAAGACTACGAGAAAGCTTTTGAAAATGAGGACGGCACCATCTCCGCTTTCGGATTTCCTATCTTCAGGGCAAAGAAGAAGAAAGAGGTGCGGGAGCAGGAGAAGGCAGAGAAAGGGTATGAGATCAGCGGATTCGGTCTGAACAACGGCGACAGCATCATCCAGCTGTTCGACAGCCTCGTCTGTTGCAAGGACTCCATGAGTTTCGACCACTTGCCAATTCCGTTTCGTTGTGTAGCTACAGAGCTGCGTCAGCAAGAGCCGGTGGTATTCTCCGAAGGGTTGTTGCCTGTTGCCATGCGTGCGAGCATGGCTATCCCAGGCGTGTTCAAGCCAGTGAGAATCGACGACATGGTGTTGGTGGACGGCGGTATGCAGAACAACCTGCCTGTGGATGTGGTTCGGAGTATGGGAGCAGAGTATGTCATCGCCATCGACCTCACCCAGAACAAACACAAACCACGTAATATCTCACTCAAAGAGACCCTTGGAATTGGTGGTATTCTCGACTGGGCTGTGTCGCGTCCCGACTGGAAGAAATATGATGAGAATGTGAAAGCCACCGACCTGTATGTCAATCCTCCCCTCGACGGTTATGACGTGATGGATTTCCAGCGCGACAAAATCACGAAGATGATTGACATTGGCTACAAAGCCACAAAAGCCAAGCTCATGCAAATGAGATAGCAACAAAGAGGTATAAGGGGGTTAAGGGGTTTAAGAGAATCCTAATTATTCAGGAACTGCCCATCCGGGCTCATTCCCTCCACGCTGATGTACATATCACGGCATGTGGAGTTGTTCCAGAACTCGATGGTGGCGTTGCCGTCCCTGTCGGTCCTGACATCGGGGTTCCAGTTGAGCGTGCGACGGAAGTCATCGCTCACGGGAGGGACCACGCCGTAGTCCTCCATCTCAAACTTGGTAGGGATGTTATAGCCCTGGAAATGTGTGCGGCGCAGACCTTTCTGGCTTCGCAGGTAACTTGGATGAGTGAATCCATAGACCACCACGGGTTGCATCTGGTC